>FWWM01000173.1_pt1 | contig 213525 bp, 200 predicted proteins | sample 2228351 | NCBI WGS metagenome assembly FWWM01 (sample SAMEA103939774, study PRJEB20133) | metagenome | reverse complement strand
CGATTTGAAGTGGATCTTCTTGGTGGTGAGCAGCGGAAAGCGTTCCGCAAGATCAAAGCGCATCTGGTAGCCAAAGACGCTGAGCGTGCCGGTGTGATCGGTTTTTTGCCCCGCGCGCAAACATGTGGAGGAGAAAATCAAGGTATGTCTGCATGCTCGGCCTGCGTGGTGGGACAGCGACATGTGCCGCAGAGGACGTGCCGAAAGACGGCCGAGGCACGGTCGCAGCAAAACGGCAGCGGGCGAGATGCCCCAACGGCCCGACGAATGGTAGGATTTCCCTATAGGCAGTGCTGGCACTTTTGAACGAATATCTGCCATCGCTTTTGTGGACGCTTCCGGCTTCTCGCGCGATTCGCGCGCGTGAGGCGAGCAAATTATAATCGCTCGCCGTGGGTGGCGCACCGCGCATGGCACCCGCGAAGAAAAGGAGTCACCCGTGGACAACAAGTATCTCTTCATGCGCCCGCTCCTCGAGCGGCTCGGACAGGGACCGTTCTTCTGCCGCATGGTCGCACTCGTACTGCGCGTGACGGCGGCCCTGATTGTGCTCTTTAGCTTGGTGACGTTCTTCGAGGCTGGCAAGCTCGTCTTCCAACTGCCGGCGCAGGGCATTCTCGGCGGGGTACTGTTCGAGCTGTTCTTCGTGCTGGCCATCTACGCCGTGGTGCACGTGTTCCTGTTGCGTGCGCGCGACATCGAGGCGATCAAGCCGGGCGAGGTCTACGCTCTGCCAGTGGGCGCCTTACTGATCAAGCTGCTCGGCGAGGCCTATGCAGCATTCGTAGTCCTGGTAGCCGTGGGCGGTGGCCTCTTCGTGTGGTTCACCAACCTCAAGCTCGCCAATGTACTCAACCCCTTCATTCGTTCGCTCTTTCCCACCGTGCGCGATGACCCGAGCTTCATGGGCGGCATTGAGTTCATGGTCAACGGCGTGCTGGTCGCCCTGGTGGTTCTCGTAGCGGCCTACTTCCTGTCCGAGATCTGCGCGCTGCTCGCACGCGTTGCCAACCGCCACGGCGCCGAGGCACGACCAGCGGAGCCAGGCGAGGGCTACCGCTCGCGCTTCGGTTTGTTCTGAAGAGGACAGACCGGGTGTCGAGGCGATCCTTGCTGATGCATGCAGTGGGCTTCGTCCTCTTCTTCGAAGACGCTAAGCGCAATGGAGAGAGAGTTCGCTGGCGCGGGCTGCAGGTGTGCTGAGCGCCTCGATCACCTGGCCTGGGCGCGTTGATGACACCGGTCGTTGTAGCTCTGCCCCAGCCATGAGCGAACACCTCGATCCTTGCCGCTCCTGACGCCGCGCAACATCATCTTGCCCCGCAGGGAGCGGGCCCAGGAACGGCCCTTGGGATCGCGAGCGACGAGCCCCTCTTGGGGGACTTACCGGGTCAAGGTTAATTGGGCTGATCCTGTGAGGCCCGAGTCCTTGGCGATTCGCCTCAGCGCCACCGCGCTGGGGCGAACAGCCGCACGCGACGGCGCTTGAAAAACGGGATCAGTACCATGCCGGCCACGAAACCGCCGATGTGCGCCCACCACGCTACCCCGCCCTGGCCGGCGGGAGTCAGCAGCGAACTTAGGATCTGGAACACGAACCAGAAGCCGAGCACCCAGCCGGCCTTGAGATAGACGGTGTGCAGGAAAAACCCGACGGGGATGCCAACCAGCACCCGCGCGTGTGGGTAGAGCAGCAGGTAGGCGCCGAGCACGCCAGAGATTGCACCGCTTGCGCCGATCATGGGAATCGTCGAGGCTGGGTCAGGCAGGGCCTGGGCGAACACCGCTGCGATCCCGCATAGGATATAGAACACCACGAAGCGACCGTGCCCCATGGCATCCTCCACGTTGTTCCCGAAGATCCACAAATAAAGCATGTTGCCGGCAAGATGCATAAAACTGCCGTGCAAAAACATGGAGGTGAGCACGGTGAGCACGCCCGGAAGCGGCCCAGGCGGTGGCTCGTCGCCGAACAGTACGGCTGGAATCACCCCCAGACCCATGACTGCAGCCTCGAAGCCCTGCTCGCCGAGCGAGAGCTGCCAGAAAAAGATCAGCGTACAGAGCACGATCAAGCTGATCGTGACGAGCGGTTTGAGGATCGTCGGGTTGTCGTCGTGCAAGGGAATCATTAAGCGCTCGTACCGCAGTCAGTTGTCAGCAGTCAGTTTAAGGCCTAGCATGCATCTTTGCATCGGTTGCTGATTCCTGGCTGCTGTGTGTGTGCGCGGGCACACCGCCTGCGCTTGTTGAGCAGCGCGTATGGGTCCTGACGGTAGAAGGCCACAAGCTGCCGGTAGACCTCGGGGAAGTCCTCGCGCACCAGGCGCGGGGCGGTGAAGAAGGCCTCGCTCATGCAGGCAAAGAATTCTGCCGGATCAGTGGCGGCGTACGGGTCGATTCGCGTGGCATCGCCGTTTTCGATGGCCTTCTGTAGTCGGCGGTAGGCGGCGCGGAAGGCGCGTGTCCAGGCAAGCGCGTCCATGCCGGCGTGCAGCGGCGGGAATCCATCAGGGATGCCGTTGAGGGCATCGAGCTTGTGTGCACACTCATGTATCACCAGGTCCCATTGGCCGGGCGCGCCGTGGAGCTCTTCCTCGATCGTCTCCCAGGACAGCACCATCGGGCCCTGTTCCAGCGACTGCCCGCAGAGGTCCGAGAGGCCTTCGTGCACCACGCCGTTCTCATCGGTGTACGCCTCGCGTACGCGAAAATCTCCGGGGTAGAGCACGATGCCTCTCCAGTCGTTGTAGTAATCCATGCCAAGCCGCAGGATCGGGACGCAGGCCTTGAGCGCGATCACCACACGCATGAACGGAGTAAGGGCAAGATCGGCAGCCGGCACGAAACGCTTGAGCGCCAGGAACAGCGCGGTGAGCTCGCGCAGCCGCGTACGCTCGGCAGATGGCAGGCGGCTGGCGTAGCGGCACGTGGCCAGTGCACGTCGCCAGAGCGCATCCGACACGTCATGACGTCGAATCAGCCATCGATGGTAAAATGCCCGCAGCCCGAACAAAGTTTACCGCACACGCGCCACAAGACTTCAACCTGCCATCCCGCTAAGCTGCTGCACAGCAAGCCGCTTACCTTCTTCTACTGCCGGTTGGTCGAGCGGGTTGACACCATAAAGCAACCCGGCGTAAACGGTTGTTCGCTGGTAGAGGTCAATGAGCTGACCGAGCGCATGGGCGCTGACCGCCGGGAGCTGCAAGGTAAGATTTGGATGCCCCGCGCGGGTGATGACCATGCGCGTGGCCAGGAATTCTGCTTGCAGGACCTCGCCGAGCCGTTTGCCCTCGAGAAAAGGAAATGCCGCGCGCGCCTCGGCCGGCAGGGGGATGTGGCGGTCGACCTCCCAGTGCTCGAGCACGAGGAAGGTAAAGCACTTGTCGTGGTGTGACTCGAGATACATCTGCAATTGCGAGTGCTGGTCAACCGCACCGAGCGCCGTCACTGGCAGTGTACCGGCCGGCTGCTTGCCGCTACGGCGCTTGCCCAACGACTCTGCCCAGAGCTGGCGGTACCAGTCACCGAAAAGCGCGAGTGCATCAACGTAGGGCATCATGATGGACAGGCGTTTGTCGCGCTGTGTGTCGAGCAAGTAATAGATGGCCGCGAGCTTGAGCGCAGGATTGGTCTCGGGATCCTCGCTGGTGCAGCGCCTGGCGTTATCGGCCGCGCCCCGTAGCAAGGCCTCGATGTCGAGCCCTGCGACTGCTAGCGGTAGCAGCCCCACGGCTGTCAACACCGAGTAGCGTCCGCCCACGCGCGGCGGCACCGGCAGCGCGGGCAGTTGCTCACGATGTGCGAGCTTGCGCAGCCAACCCTGCTTCGGGTCGGTGACGATCCATTGGTGCTTTCGTGCCTTTTCTCGCCCGAGCCGTTCCTCCAACCAGGCGCGCACGCACAGAAAATTCACGACGCTTTCGAGCGTACTACCCGACTTACTGATCGCAATCAGCGCCGTCTCCTCGGGCGGCAGGCGCGCAAGGAGCACGGCGAGCCGGCTCGGATCAATGTTCTCCACGAAATGCAACACCGGCTGCACGGACCATAGCGGTTCGGGCACGAGCGCCCGGTACACCGCCTTGGCGCCAAGGCTCGAGCCACCGATACCGATGACAATGACATGCCGGAAGCGGCGCAGCCGCTCGGCCTGAGCGCAGATCTCGGGCAGTGCTGCCGACATAAGGGCAGCCAGATCCAGGCAAGCGAACTGCGCTTCCCAGCCGCCACGCAGACCTTCACGAAGCGTGCGGTGCGCCTGCGCGAGCGCCGGGGCGAGCGCCTCGAGCTCGCGCAGCTCCAGGCCTTCGGCGCCCACCGCGTCTTGCAGGACATTCGCGGTGTCGAAGTGTAGGAGTGGTTCGGTGGCTTGTGCCACCGGCGTGGCGGGTCGTTCGGGCATGAATTGAATCAGTCTGGCCTTCCAGGCGTGTGGTATTCGTGTGCCGGCGACAGCGGCCGTGCGCCTTGCGATGGTACCACACCCCTCCTCATTAGCGCTTTTCTTCCCGTGCCTCGGCGGCCTGCAGGGTGTTGAGCATCAGGGTTGCGACTGTCATGGGTCCCACCCCGCCCGGCACGGGCGTAATCCAGCCGGCGCGCGCGCAGGCCGTCTCGAACTCGACATCACCGCTCAAGCGGCCGTCGGCGAGGCGGTTGATGCCGACGTCGATGACGATCGCCCCTGGGCGTATCCATTCGCCCCGGATTAGTCCCGGCCGGCCGGCGGCCGCTACCAGGATCTCGGCGCGCGCCACGTGCGCGGCGAGATCATGTGTCGCGCTGTGGCACACCGTGACGGTGCAGGCGGCGGCGAGCAGCTCGAGTGCCATCGGCCGCCCGACAATGTTCGAGGCGCCGATCACCACGGCCTGCTTGCCTCGAAGTTCGGCGCCGATAGCGGCCAGCAGCCGCATCACACCGTAAGGCGTGCACGGCCGCAGGCGTGGGCGGCGTTGGGCGAGCAGGCCGAGGTTAAGTGGGTGAAAGCCATCCACGTCCTTGTCCGGGTGGATGCGGTCTATGACAATGTGCGGTTCGATGTGTGCCGGCAGCGGCAACTGCACTAAGATGCCGTCTACATCGGGCTGTCTATTCAGTTCGTCAATGCGCTCAAGCAGCGCTTCCTGAGGGGTCTCGGCAGGCAGGTCGAGGTCAAAGGCGCGCATGCCGACCGCGGCGCAGGCCGACCGCTTGTTGCGCACGTAGACATCGGAGGCCGGATGGCGGCCGACCTGAACGACGGCCAGACCGGGCGGACGTCTGCCGGCACGCCGGCGTTGCTCGACTTTCTGTCGCACCTCAGCAAGTAGTTCTTGTGCAATACGCTTGCCGTCAATGAGGCGTGCGGTCATGCCCGTCATTCTCTCGGCCCCTGCCCTAGAGGGATCATCGCACGCGTGCAGGAGATCGCCAAGGGTGTGCAAGGGTATGTATGCGTGAGGATCGCCGGCCTAGCGCGTTGCGTGGGGTCTGTTGCTTACGTATAGTTTTGGATGCAAGTAATCCACGGGGTATAGCGCAGCCTGGTAGCGCGCCTGCCTTGGGCGCAGGAGGTCGTGGGTTCGAATCCCGCTACCCCGACCAGAACGAGAGGGTCGAGGAACGAGGTCGGTGAGGTACTTGGGCTTTTCCCTTGTGCCTCGACCCGGGTATCTCAATCACTCTCTCTCTGCTTGCGCCCGTAGCTCAGCTGGATAGAGCAACGGCCTTCTAAGCCGTAGGTCGCAGGTTCGACTCCTGCCGGGCGCGCCAGACTCGTGTACAATTTCTCCGCTCTGATCCCCCCTGCAGGGTTGGGGGATAACCGCAGGGCATCGCCCCGGGTCATGGAGTAGCGTCGCAAACCCGGTATAATACGACCGCTACACGGTGGGCGTAGCTCAGCTGGTCAGAGTCCCGGATTGTGATTCCGGTTGTCATGGGTTCGAATCCCATCGCCCACCCCAGACGTAAAGGGTCGAGAGATTACATTTGAGGCTGAGGCACGGATCTTGTTTCGTGCTATTTACTTCTCGACACTCAGGGTTGTTCTTTCGCGGGCCGTTAGCTCAGTTGGTAGAGCAGCTGACTCTTAATCAGCGGGTCGTAGGTTCGAGCCCTACACGGCCCACCATCACTCTCCCGTCGCTGGCATGGACATGTGCTGCCATCACCATTGATGGCGCTGCGATGTTGCGCGCGTGGGGCATGGCGCATTGCCACAGCGGGCACCCTTTCATGCTTTAATGTGATCCGAATGATCCGGGATGCGAATGTGGCGGAACTGGTAGACGCGCTGGATTTAGATTCCAGTGGGGAAACCCGTGGGAGTTCGACTCTCCCCATTCGCACCAAATCGTAAAAAGGGTTTCCCCCGATTCCCCCCATTGGCGCGAGCGGCGGGAGCGGGACGGGGGAGGATTCCTTGGCCTTTCTCGTCGACACCGCTTTATCGCGAGGGTGGATCTGAGGCGGGTCTTCGCGAACGGGGTTTAATCCCTATTCGCGCCGTAGGACGGGCGCAGACGATGCTGGGGCGGCGATGGGGAAGGCCGAGAAAAGGAGGGGGGCGTTCGCGAATAACGGGACGGGGTTGGCACTCCTTGTGCCATGCCGGTATGATGGTCACGCAAAATCAAGCGTTTTTTGAGGAATTCAGATGCAGATCTCGGTCGAAACCTTCGGCAAGCTGGGTCGCCGTCTGACGGTGGCCGTGCCGGCCGAGGATGTGGAGAAGGCCTATCGACAGCGCCTGCATCAGCTCTGCGGCCGGGTACGCATGCCTGGTTTCCGTCCAGGCAAGGTGCCGCTCAAGCTCATTGAGGCACAGTACGCCGATCGCGTCATGGAAGAGGCTGCTGGCGATCTCATCCAAGCGAGTTTGCGGGAGGCGATCGGCCGCCAAGGCCTGAGGCCAGCCGCCGACCCGCGCATTCAGCGCAAGGTCCTAGAACGTGGCAAACAGCTTGAATTCACCGCCGAGTTCGAGATCTATCCTGAGATCCCCAATCTCAGCCTTAAGGGCAGGCGCATCGAGCGGCCGGTTGCTGCCATCGCCGAAGAGGACATTGATCGCACGCTCGAGACCATCCGCCACCAGCGCATGGAGTGGAGGCCACGTGGCGAGAGCGAGGCGGCGCTGGCGGGCGACAGGCTGCGTATAGACTTTACCGGTCGGCTCGACGGACAGATCTTCGAGGGCGGCTCGGCCGAGAATTTTTCCGTAGTACTGGGCTCTAATACTTTGCTCCCCGAACTGGAGCAAGGCCTGATCGGCGCCAAGGCCGGCGAGACGCGCACGATCCCGGTGACGTTCCCCGCTGACTATCGCCATGCGCTGCTCGCCGGGAAGACCGTCGTCTTCGAGGTGGTCGTGCGTGAGGTAGCGCAGCCGGTACTTCCACAAGTGAATGAGGCATTCGCGCGCTCGCTCGGCATCACCGACGGGAGTGTCGAGAGGCTGCGCGCTGAGATCCACGCTAATCTAGAACGCGAGGCCCGTCGCCGCAGTCGCACGGTGCTGCGGGCGCGTGCGCTCAAGGCATTGCTCGAGGCCAACCCAATCGAGGTACCGCAGAGCCTGCTCGCCGCGGAGCTCGCGCGTGCGAAGCGCCTGTTTCAGGCCATGCGCGGCACGGCTGCCACGGCCGAGGAGGAGGCGGTGCTACGCGAGCGCGCCCGCGTCCGGGTCGCGCTCGGGCTGATCGTCAATGAGCTGGCGCACGTGCATGGCATCCGGCCGGACGACGCGCGGGTGCGCGAGCGGCTTGCGGAAATGGCGGCGGAGTACGAATCGCCCGAGGACTTCATTCGCTGGCACTATGAAAAACCGGAACGGCTGGCTGAGATCGAGTCGCTAATGATGGAGGAAAAGGCCATCGAGGCGGCGCTGGCCGAGGCCAGCGTGGAAGAGATCACGATCAGTTTCCAGGAGCTGCTCAAGCTCGAGGCGGCGGCCTGATCGGATACGGTGTTTATTATTATTGCTATTATTGCGTAGGTTATAGGATTCAAGATAGTAAGCAGCGATGAACGACATGAAACGTTTCGAGGGGGCGCCGGCGCCCCAGGCCTTGGGATTGATTCCCATGGTCATTGAGTCCACCGGGCGCGGGGAGCGTGCCTACGACATCTATTCGCGCATGCTCAAGGAACGCGTAGTGTTCCTGGTTGGTCCGGTCGAGGACCACATGGCCAACCTGGTGGTGGCGCAGCTGCTATTCCTCGAGTCCGAGAATCCAGATAAGGACATACATCTTTATATTAACTCTCCCGGCGGGGCGGTGAACGCAGGGCTGGCGATCTATGACACGATGCAGTTTATCAAGCCGGACGTGTCCACGGTATGCATCGGTCAGGCGGCCAGCATGGGTGCCCTGATCCTGGCCGGCGGCGCCCCAGGCAAGCGCTTTGCGCTTCCGCACGCGCGCATGATGGTGCACCAGCCCATGGGCGGTTTCCAGGGGCAGGCGAGTGACATAGACATCCATGCGCGCGAGATCCTGCGGGTGCGCGAGCGCTTGAACGAGATCCTGGCACGGCACACCGGGCGCTCCATAGAACAGATCCGCGAGGACACCGACCGGGACTATTTTATGGACGGCCAAGAAGCCAAGGCCTTCGGGTTGATCGATGCGGTCATCGAAAAGCGTACTTGATGTGGGTGTAACCCGTGATGTGGATGTAGTCCGAACGCGCTGTGCTATAAGATGTCTTAGAGGGAGGCTTGCAAACCCCTAGAAAAAGCCGCATCCTTGAAGCAGGAATGGTGGTATCGCGAGGTTGGAGCGAGATGGCTGATCATACCCACAACGGTAGAGGCGATGGAAAGGGCGAGAAGCTCCTGTATTGCTCCTTTTGCGGCAAGAGCCAGCACGAGGTGCGCAAGCTGATCGCTGGGCCGTCCGTGTTCGTCTGCGACGAATGCGTGGAGCTCTGCAACGACATCATCCGCGAGGAAGTGCAGGAGGAGAAAAACACCGCCCATGCCCGCAAGAAATTCCCCACACCGCGCGAGATCCTGAAGATACTCGACGAGTACGTGATTGGCCAGACCGATGCCAAGAAGGTGCTATCGGTGGCTGTTTATAACCACTACAAGCGCATCGAGCACGAAGGCAAGATTGGCGACGTCGAGATCGCCAAGAGCAATATCCTACTGATCGGACCCACGGGATCTGGCAAGACGCTGCTTGCCGAGACGCTGGCACGCCTGCTCAACGTCCCGTTCACCATTGCCGATGCGACCACGCTCACTGAGGCGGGCTACGTTGGCGAGGACGTTGAGAATATCATCCAGAAGCTACTGCAGAAGTGCGACTACGACGTCGAGAAGGCGCAGAAGGGCATCGTCTACATAGACGAGATCGACAAGATCTCGCGCAAGAGCGAGAACCCTTCGATTACCCGCGACGTCTCGGGCGAGGGCGTGCAGCAGGCGCTGCTCAAGCTCATCGAAGGCACCATGGCCTCGGTGCCCCCACAGGGCGGGCGCAAGCACCCGCAACAGGAGTTCCTGCAGGTGGACACACGCAACATTCTGTTCATCTGCGGTGGTGCTTTCTCGGGCCTGGAGAAGATTATCCAGAACCGCTCGGAGAAGAGTGGTATCGGCTTCAATGCCGAGATCCGCGGCAAGAACGACGCACGCCGCGTGGGCGACCTGCTGCGCATGGTCGAGCCCGAGGACTTGATCAAGTACGGCCTAATCCCGGAGTTCGTCGGGCGCCTGCCGGTAGTGGCGGTACTAGACGAGTTGGACGAGGCGGCGCTGGTGAGCATTCTCACCGAGCCGCGCAATGCCCTGGTTAAGCAGTATCAGAAGCTGCTCAAGCTCGAAGGCGTGGAGCTCGAGGTGCGTCCCGAGGCCCTGCGCGCCGTCGCTCGCCGGGCGCTCGAACGCAAGACTGGCGCGCGCGGTTTGCGCACGATCCTGGAGCGCGCGCTGCTCGATATCATGTTCGAGCTGCCTTCGCTCGAAAATGTGAAGAAAGTGGTGCTGGAGGAGAGCGTGGTCATGGAAGGCGCGCCGCCGCTGCTGATCTATGCCGACGAGGAGGAGGGTCGCAAACGCGCCTCTTCTAGCCCCTGATGCCCCATTTGCGCACGCGATTCCTATTATAGACAAATTATAGACAAAGGCCCCCTGCGCCGCGGGGGATTGTCGCGTTCGTGGGGTCCTTCGCGTTCGGACCGTCTGGCCGCCACTGCGTCAGGTTCGTTCTGCGTGTCGGGGCTGGGGAACGCGAACATTGAAATCCCCTCCGTTTGGCACCAAACTTAGCACCATCAAGCGCTCTATCCGGAGCCGGAACCTCAATTCATGACGCGAGACAAGCCGTCGAAGACGCCGCCACGTATCGTTCCTGGCTCGCAGGTCATCCTTCCTGTCCTGCCCTTGCGCGACGTGGTGGTCTTTCCCTACATGGTCATCCCGCTGTTCGTGGGGCGGCGCAAGTCCATCCGTGCACTCGAGCTCGCTATGGAGTCCGACCGGCGCATCATGCTGGTGGCACAGAAGAGCGCCTCAGACGACGACCCCGCGGTGGAGAACATTCACACCATCGGCACCATCGCCAATATCCTGCAGCTGCTCAAGCTGCCTGATGGCACCGTCAAGGTGTTGGTTGAGGGCGAGAAACGTGCCGTGATCGAGGCATACACCGAGACCGAGGATCATTTTGCTGCCCACGTAGCGTTGCTTGATGCCGAGCCCCTCGAGGGAAAAGAGGGTGAGGCGCTGATGCGCTCCGTGCTCAATGAGTTCGACCAGTACGTCAAGCTCAACATGAAGATTCCGCCCGAGATCCTCACCACGCTCGCGGGCATAGATGATCCGGGACGACTGGCCGACACGGTTGCGGCGCACATGTCCATCAAGATTGACGACAAGCAGCAGATCCTGGAGATCCAGGACGTGCGCGACCGCCTGGAACGCCTTCTGGTTGTACTCGGGACCGAGATAGACCTGCTGCAGGTAGAGAAGCGCATCCGCGGGCGTGTCAAGCGCCAGATGGAGAAGAGTCAGCGCGAGTACTATCTGAACGAACAGATGAAGGCGATTCAGAAGGAGCTCGGCGAGCTCGAAGAGGGTCCGAATGAGGTTGAGGAGCTTACCAAGAGGATCGCCAAGGCTGGCATGCCCAAGGAAGTTCGGGCCAAGGCCGAGGCCGAGCTCGGCAAGCTGCGCATGATGTCGCCGATGTCTGCCGAGGCCACGGTTGTACGCAACTACCTAGATTGGTTGCTCGCCGTGCCGTGGAAGAAGCGCACCAAGGTGCAGAAAGACCTCAAGAAGGCCGAGGAGACCCTTGAGGCCGACCATTACGGCCTCGAGAAGGTCAAGGAGCGCATCCTCGAGTACCTTGCCGTCCAGCAGCGCGTAGACAAAATCAGAGGCCCGATTCTGTGTCTGGTGGGTCCGCCCGGCGTGGGTAAGACTTCGCTCGGCCAGTCCATCGCGCGCGCCACCAACCGCAAGTTCGTGCGCATCTCGCTCGGTGGCGTGCGCGATGAGGCTGAGATTCGCGGCCATCGGCGCACCTACATCGGTTCGCTGCCCGGCAAGATCATTCAGAGCATGGCGAAGGTGAAGGTCAAAAACCCACTGTTCATGCTCGATGAGGTCGACAAGATGTCCATGGACTTCCGCGGCGATCCTTCCTCGGCGCTGCTCGAGGTCCTGGATCCGGAGCAGAACCATAGTTTCAACGATCACTATCTTGAGGTGGACTACGACCTCTCTGAGGTGATGTTCATCGCCACGGCGAACACGCTCAACATCCCGCCGCCGCTCCTCGACCGCATGGAGGTCATCCGACTGTCGGGCTACACCGAAGACGAGAAGGTCAATATCGCCATCAAATACCTGGTGCCTAAGCAGCTGCAGAGCAACGGGCTCAAGCCCGAGGAGATTTCGATATCCGAGGCGGCCGTGCGCGATATCATCCGCTACTACACTCGGGAGGCAGGCGTGCGTAACCTCGAGCGCGAGATTTCCAAGATCTGCCGCAAGGTCACGAAATCTATCGTGCTCGGCGATAACAAAGGCAGGAGAATCGTCGTCACGCCCCGCGGCCTCGAGAGATATCTCGGGGTGCACCGCTACCGTTATGGGGTCGCTGAGCAGGCCAACCAGGTCGGGCAGGTCACGGGCCTCGCCTGGACCGAGGTGGGCGGCGAGCTGCTCACCGTAGAGGCTGTCATCGTGCCCGGCAAGGGCAAGCTTACGATCACGGGCAAGCTCGGCGACGTGATGCAGGAATCCATCCAGGCGGCACTGTCGGTGGTGCGCTCACGCTCCGCCAAGCTTGGCATCCCGGTGGATTTCTATCAGAAACACGATTTCCACGTACACGTACCGGAGGGTTCCATCCCCAAGGATGGTCCGAGCGCGGGTATCGCCATGTGTGTGGCGATAGTCTCGGCGCTCACCCGGATTCCGGTGCGCGCAGACGTGGCCATGACCGGCGAGATCACACTGCGCGGCGAGGTGCTGCCGATTGGTGGGCTTAAGGAAAAACTGCTTGCGGCGCATCGTGGCAATATCAAAACGGTGCTGATCCCCGAAGAGAACCGCAAGGACCTCATGGAGATCCCGAGGAACGTGCGCGACAGACTCGACATCCGCCCGTTGCGCTGGATTGACCAGGTGCTCGAGGCCTCGCTCGAGCGCATGCCGGAACCGCTGCCTGACGCGCAGGTGGCCGGGGGCGAGGCGGGCAAAGCACCGTCTGACCGCGAGCTCGTCAATTCCATCACTACCCACTGAGAGCACGCCTCATCGTGGCGATGGCACACACGTTTTCTTGACAATGCCCTGGGGGCGCGGGTATATACAAACGCCTGCCCTGAGAAGGCAGACCGTCCCTGCTCCACGGAGCACGCTCCCATTTATGCCACCACTACGTCAGAGGGGATGCTGACATGAACAAATCCGAGCTCATCGAGAAGGTCGCGCAGAATGCGGAACTGAACAAGGCTGCCGCGGCGCGGGCTGTCGAGGCAACGTTTAACATCATCGCCGATACCCTCAAGAGTGGCGACAGCGTTACGCTGTCGGGCTTCGGCACCTTCTCCGTCAGCAACCGCAAGGCGCGCACCGGCCGCAACCCGCGTACTGGTGAACCCATCACGATCGCCGCCACCAAGAGCCCCAAGTTCAAAGCTGGCAAAGGCCTGAGGGATACCTTAAACTAGCGAACCAGCTCCCATCGCCAGTGCGCGCGCCTGGGGCGGCGGGTGCTTAGCTCAGCGGGTAGAGCGTCGCCCTTACAAGGCGAAGGCCGGGGGTTCGAACCCCTCAGCACCCACCAATGCGCAACGGAGCGGTAGTTCAGTCGGTTAGAATACCGGCCTGTCACGCCGGGGGTCGCGGGTTCGAGTCCCGTCCGCTCCGCCATTTCGCTTTGAGGGGGCGAGGCCGGTCAGGTCTTGCCCTTCTTCATACCCGGCTTGTTGTCTGCGTTCGGTGCGGATAGCCAGCGGCTGGATGCTGCGGTAAATTTGCCGCCTATGCTTGCCAAGATCCGCGAGAAGACCCAGAGCATTTTCGCCATTTTCCTGCTAGTCCTCTTTCTCATCCCGTTCGCGTTGTGGGGCACCTATTCTTATTTCGAGAGCGTGTCTCGTGAGGCGGTGGCCGAGGTGAACGGCATGGAGATCGGACTACAGGCCTATCGCCAGGCGCTCGAGCAGCTGCGTGATCCGCGCAACCCCCGTCTCCTCGAAGACCCTGCTATCAAGCAGCTCGTTGTCGAGGGATTGATCGACCAGGTCCTGCTGGTGCAGGCGGCAAGAGATAGTGGCTATCGCATCGGTGATGAGCGCCTCGCGCGGAGCATCCGCGAGCTGCCCTATTTCCAGCGCAATGGGCGCTTCGACCAAAAGCTTTACGAGGAATTGCTCAGGCGCGAGGGCATCGGCGTGCAGGAATTCGAGAGCCGCCATCGCGGCGAACAGATCGCCGCCCAGGTTCGGGATGGTCTTGTCGAGAGCGCCGTCGTTACCGAGGACGACCTACAGAGTGTTATTCGCCTGCTTCGCCAGCAGCGCGAGGTCGCCCAGGTGCTCATCTCGGTGGAACGTTTCCTGGCCGGATTGCCAGTGACGGCAAAGGAGATCGAACAGTACTACCGAGACAACTCCGAACGCTTCCGCGTACCCGAGGAGGTCCGTATCGAGTACCTGCAGCTGTCCGTCCCAAAGCTGGCCTCAGGCCTGACGATCGAAGAGAACGAGCTACGGCGCGCCTACGAGCAGGAGGCCGATCGTTACGTCATACCCGAACAACGGCATGCCGCGCACATCCTAGCGATGCTCAGCGAGCAGGCCACGGCGCAGGACGTGGAAAAGGCGCGGGCGAGGATCGAGGCGCTCGCTCGGCGGGCGCGCGCGGGAGAAGATTTCGGTGTGCTCGCGCGCAAACATTCGGATGATGCCGATTCCGCAGGTCGCGGCGGCGACCTTGGCACAATTCGTCGCGGGATCCTTCCGCCCGAGCTGGAGGCCATCGTGTACGCGCTCAAGCCGGGCGAGATAAGCGGACCAGTACGTACCGCTTACGGCTACCATCTCGTCAAGCTCATCGACTACACGCCGGAGCGGCGCAGGCCTTTCGAGGCGGTGCGCAAGGAGATCGAGCAGCGGCTGCGCCGGCGCAAAGCGGAGGAGCGCTTCTACGAATCGGTTGAGCAATTGCGCAATCTCGCCTACGAGCAGCCCGACAGTCTCGAGCCCGCCGCCCGGGCGCTCGGTCTCAAGATCGAGCGCAGCCAATGGTTCACGCGTGCCGGCGGCCAAGGTTTAGAGATGCATCCGCGGGTGGTCGAGGCCGCCTTCCACCCAGAGGTGCTGGAGGAACGACGCAACAGCGATGTGATCGAACTCGATGCCGATACGGCTTTGGTCCTGCGCGTGACAGACCACCGCCCCGCGCGGCTTGAGCCGCTCGAAGCAGTACGCGCGCGGATCGAGCGCGAGTTGCGCCGCCGCAAGGCCGAGGAGGCGGCACGCGCGCTTGGCGAGCGGCTTCTTGCGCAGCTTGAGCAGGGCGCCGCATTCGCTGCGATGGCGAAAAAACACGGCCTTGTTTACCAGCCACCACGGCTTTTTACGCGCGAGACGCCCGGCCTTGACCCGCGTCTTCTCGAGGCGGTGTTCCGCGCCCCGCGCCCCGCGCCAGGGCGCACGGCGTACGGCGGTGTGCTGCTGGGTGAAAAGGGTTATGTGCTCTACGCGCTCAGCCGCGTGATCGAGCCCGATCCTGCCAAGGCTGATACCACAGCCCGCGAACGCGCGCGGCGTCTGCTCTTGTCGCGGCGCGGGGCCGAATATTATTCCTACTACCGTTTGCGCCTGCGCCAGCTCGCAGAAGTCGAGATCTACAAGGACCGCCTTTAAAGAAAGCCAATCGCCACTAGCGAGAGGCTTTTTAGACCTCTCCCTTGAGCAGTTGCTGGTAGTTCAGACCGATCGCTACGGTGTTAAAGCCGGCATCCACGTAGGTGATCTCGCCGGTGATTCCCGAGGCCAGGTCCGAGCACAGGAAGGCTGCGACGTTGCCCACCTCTTCGATGGTCACGCCGCGCCCGAGCGGGGCCATGAGATCGTTGTAGTCGAGCAGCTTGCGGAAGTCGTTGATGCCCGAGGCGGCAAGCGTGCGGATCGGGCCGGCAGAAATGCCGTTGACGCGGATGCCTTCCGGCCCAAGCGCCTGGGCCAGGTAGCGCACGGCCGCCTCGAGGCTGGCCTTGGCCAGGCCCATGACATTGTAGTTCGGCACCGCGCGCTGCGCGCCGATGTAGGTAAGGGTGAGCAACGCTCCCTTGCGCCCGCGCATCAGGGGCCGGCCCGCCTTGGCGAGTGCGACAAAGCTGTAGGCGCTGATGTCGTGGGCGATGCGGAAGCCTTCGCGGGTGGCCACGTCTGCAAAGTTGCCGGAGAGCTCCTCGCGTGGGGCGTAGGCCACCGAGTGCACGATCACATCAAGCCCGTCCCAGCGGCTGCCGAGGTGCCGGAACACCTCCTCGATCTGCTGATCAGAGCTGACATCGCAGCACAGACAGAGGTCAGAGCCGGTCTGGGCTGCGAGCCTCTCGACGCGCTCCTTGAGCTTCTCGTTCTGGTAGGTGTAGGCAAGCTCGGCGCCCTCACGGTGCATGGCCTTCGCGATGCCCCAAGCGATGGAGCGCTCGCTCGCCACGCCCACGATCAGAACCCGTTTGCCCGCCAGGAAACCCATGTTTTTGCTCTCCGCTCGGGGATGTGCGTATGGATGTCGGTAATTCATCTGCCCGTGCACTCAGGTCCAAGCAGTGCGGCAGGCCGCATGTTGACGGACCCAAGGACGGGCAAAGCGTACAGTAGCGGAATTCGCCGTGGCGGGGAAGGGGGACGTGTGCGGCGGATCTGGGGTATAGTTTGTCACGATCGCAACGGGGTGTGGGTCACCGCGAGATCTGCAGTACAGGACAACAACGATGTTTTTCACGCACGGTTTGAACGCCGTTCTGTCGGTCCTGATCATCGTGTTTCCAGCCCTGGCCGTTGCGGCCTGGAACAACCCTTATCCCGCCGCGGAGCGCGACAAAAACATTCTCTACTCCGCTTTCCGCGAGCAGCCTAAGCATCTCGACCCGGCGCGCGCGTACAGCTCGAACGAGTACGATCTCATTGCACAGATCTACGAGCCGCCGTTCCAGTACCACTACCTCGATCGCCCGTATCGACTGGTGCCCCTTACAGCTGTCGAGGTGCCAAGGCCCCGTTATCTGGATCGCAACGGGCGGGACCTGCCGGCGGATACGCAGGCCTCGCGCATCGCCTACAGTGTCTACAAGATTCGCATCCGCCCGGGTATTCGCTATCAGCCGCACCCAGCCTTCGCGCGCGATGAGCGCGGTGAGTTTCTTTATCATCGCTTGACGGCGCGCGATATCGCGGACGTATACACGATTGCCGATTTTCCTCGTACAGGAACACGTGAGCTGACCGCCGCCGACTACATCTACCAGGTCAAGCGACTCGCCCACCCCCGATTGCACTCGCCGATTTTCAGTGTGTTGGCCGAGTACATTGTGGGGTTGCGTGAGTATGCAAAGGTCCTCCGCCACGCCTACGAGAACGAGAAGCGAGCTCGGGGGGGCGGGGAAGGGGTGTGGCTTGACCTGCGCCGCTACGAGCTGCCTGGCGTGCGGCAGGTGGACCGCTATACCTATCAGGTGACGATCCGCGGCAAGTACCCGCAGTTTCTGTACTGGATGGCGATGCCATTTTTTGCACCCATGCCCTGGGAGGCAGACCGGTTTTTTTCGCAGCCGGCAATGGTAGAGAAAAACCTAACGCTCGACTGGTATCCGGTCGGAACTGGCGCCTACATGCTCACCGAGAACAACCCGAATCGCCGCATCGTGCTCGAGCGAAACCCCTACTACCACGACGAGCACTATCCGCAGCAGGGCGAGCCCGGCGACACGGCGAGAGGGCTTCTCACCGATGCCGGCAAGCGGCTGCCGTTTATCGACCGCGTGGTATTCTCGCTCGAGAAGGAAAGCATCCCGTACTGGATCAAGTTTTTGCAGGGCTACTACGACCGCTCCGGTGTGCTGACCGAGTCTTTCGATCAGGCGGTAAAGTTCACTGGAAGCGGCGACACCGAAGTGAGCGACGCGATGCGCGAGAAGGGCATCCGGCTGCTTACCAGCGTGCAGCCATCAACGTATTATCTCGGCTTTAACATGCTCGATTCGGTGGTTGGCGGTTACAGCGAGCGCGCGCGCAAGCTGCGCCAGGCTATTTCGATCGCCATAGACTACGAGGAGCAGATCTCTATTTTCCGCAATGGTCGCGGAATTCCCGCCCAGGGACCGATCCCGCCGGGGATCTTCGGCTACGAGGAGGGTTGCGCGGGTATTAATCCGTACGTCTACGACTGCGTGAACGGGCGACTCGTTCGCAAGCCGATCGAGGTAGCCCGTCGGCTCCTGGCCGAGGCCGGTTACCCGAATGGCATGGACGCGCGGACCGGCAAGCCACTGCTTATCTACTTCGAGACGGCGGCTACCGGACCGGAAGAGAAGGCGAGGCTTGACTGGATGCGCAAGCAGTTCGCCAAGCTCAACGTCCAGCTCGTTATCCGCGCGACCGATTACAACCGCTTTCAGGAGAAGATACGCAAGGGCGACGCCCAGCTCTTCGAGTGGGGCTGGAACGCCGACTATCCCGATCCGGAGAATTTCCTTTTTCTGCTCTACGGCCCGAACAAGAAGGTCGCTACAGGCGGCGAGAATGCCACCAATTACGACAATCCCGAATTCAACCGGCTATTCGAGCGCATGAAGAACATGGAGAACTCGCCCCAACGCCTGGCCATCATCCGACGCATGCTTGCCATCGCACAGCGCGATGCCCCCTGGGTCTGGGGCGTGCATCCCAAGCAGTTCATCCTCGAGCACGCCTGGGTATACAACACCAAGCCTCACCACATGGCCAACAACACGCTCAAATATCTGCGCATAGATCCGCGCCTTCGCGCCGAGCGCCGCGAGGCCTGGAATCGGCCCGTGGTCTGGCCACTTTATGCACTGCTCGTGTCGATCGTGCTTGCCGCCGTGCCGGCCGTGGTGACCTGGAGGAGCCGGGAGCGGAGGCGGGCGGCGTGATCGCCTATATTCTGCGGCGCGTGCTGTACGCCATCCCGATCCTGGTCGGGGTGAACCTCATCACCTTCGCGCTGTTTTTCTTTGTCAACAGCCCGGACGACATGGCGCGGTTGCACCTCGGCGTCAAGCGCGTCACTCCGGAGGCGATCGAGCGGTGGAAGGCCGAGCGCGGCTACGACAAGCCGCTATTTTACAATGCCGCCCGAAAGGGTCTGGAGCGCCTGACCGATACGATTTTCTACCGTCACTCGGTGAGGCTGTTCGTGTTCGACTTCGGCCGCTCGGATCACGGCCGCGACATCGGCTACGACATCCGCACCCGCATGTGGCCGAGCTTGGCCATCGCCGTGCCAACGCTGTTGCTCGGCGTGCTCGTGTACATCGCCTTTGCCATGGGGCTCGCCTTTTTTCGTGGCACGAGCCTCGACACCGCAGGCGTGGTGCTGTGCGTGATCCTGATGTCCGTGTCACTGCTTTTCTACGTGATCGGCGGTCAGTATCTGGTGAGCAAGCTGCTCAGGCTGGTGCCGATATCGGGCTACGAAACCGGGCCTGGCGCCTTCAAGTTCGTGATCTTGCCCGTGCTGATAGGCGTGCTGGCTGTGATCGGTGTGCGCACCCGGCTGTACCGCAGCTTTTTTCTCGAAGAGATCGGCAAGGACTATGTGCGCACTGCGCGCGCCAAGGGACTGCCGGAATGGCGGGTACTTTATGTGCACGTGCTTAAGAATGCGCTCATCCCGATCCTCACGGGTCTTGTGGCGGTCATCCCGCTATTGTTCCTCGGCAGCCTGATCATGGAATCGTTCTTCGGCATCCCAGGGCTCGGCAGCTATACGATCGACGCTATCCATTCCCAGGATTTCGCCATCGTTCGAGCCATGGTGTTCCTGGGCTCGGTGCTCTACATCTTGGGGTTGATCCTGACCGATATCAGTTACACGCTGGTGGACCCGCGAGTAAGGCTGCAATGAGGGGGTACATAAGACTGGGGACGAAGTGCCAGGCAGTGGAATTTACGTCTATTGTCCCTCAAACGCACAGCCATGCCCTTTAAACCTGAAATTCTTTGGACCGACGCGCTCCTCTACGTGCTGCTCGTCTGCGTGGCGGCGTACGGGTACTACGCCTCGCGCCATGAGTACCTGCGCGTGCCATGGCGGCAGGTGGCGCGCCGCCCGCTGGCCATGGCGGCGGCCTGTGTGCTCGGCGCTTACGTCGTGATTGGGTTGCTTGATTCCGTGCATTTCCGCCAGAAGCTCCCGGGCTCAGAGCGGTATGCCGCCGAGGTGAAAAGCCTGCTCGATGTGCTCACCGCCCCACTGGCCGAGCGCGTCGAGAAGACCTATTCGGCGCCGTTCGCTCTTTACGCCTATACCAAGGAGACCATCGAGCATCCCGACGGGCGACGCACGCGTGAGTCCCCCCGCTTGCAATACGGCGGCGCGCACCTCGTGGATCCCTCTAAACGCAGTGCCGATATCATCCGGCGGCTCGCGCTCGGCGCACTCTGCGGGCTCGGCGCCTGGTCGGCGCTGGTCGCGGGCTTCGTGCTGTTGTTCCGTCGCCCGGGCGAGGCCTGGGGTGCGGCGCTCGCACGACTCGCACGCGGCGGAGGCGAAATCCCGTGGCGCGCCGTGTTTGTGACACTCGGTGTGCTGATTCTACTTGTCGCAACACTTGCGATGCTAGCGCCCTACTACCATGTGCTCGGCACCGACCAGGTGGGCAGAGACGTCCTTCTCAAGTCGCTCAAGAGCATCCGCACCGGGCTGGTGATCGGCACGCTCACCACGCTGGTGATGCTGCCGTTCGCGCTGGTCCTCGGGGTGGCGGCGGGCTATTTCCGGGGTTGGGTGGACGACCTCGTGCAGTACCTCTACACCACGCTCAGCTCCATCCCCGATGTACTGCTGATCGCCGCCGCCGTGCTCAGCCTGCACGTGTACATGGCCAATCATCCCGAGTCTTTCGCGGACATCACCGCGCGCGCCGACGCGCGGCTGCTGTTTTTGTGTCTGATTCTTGGCGTCACGAGCTGGACCTCGCTCTGCCGGCTGCTGCGCGGCGAGGCGCTTAAGCTGCGCGAGCTCGATTACGTGCTGGCCGCGCAAGCGCTCGGCGCAAGCCATCTCGCCGTCATGACACGACATTTTTTCCCGAATGTGATGCATATTGTGCTGATTGTCGTAGTGCTAGACTTCAGCGGTCTGGTGCTCGCCGAGGCGGTGCTATCCTACGTCGGGGTGGGTGTAGATCCGACCATGGACTCGTGGGGCAACATGATTAACGGCGCTCGGCTGGAGATGGCCCGCGAACCCATGGTGTGGTGGAGCCTGGCGGCCGCCTTCCTCTTTATGTTTACGCTCGTGCTTGCCGCCAACCTGTTTGCCGACGCGGTGCGCAATGCCTTCGATCCGCGGCTACGCAACTGAAGGGATAAGCAGTGGGGGGCGAGGCGCTGCTCAATGTCGAAGACCTGCGGGTGTGTTTCGATACCCCCGAAGGCACGGTGCGCGCCGTCGACGGGGTAAGCTTCGAGATCGCGCGTGGCGAGACCTTGGCGCTGCTCGGCGAGTCCGGTTGCGGCAAGTCCGTGACGGCGCTGTCGCTGCTGCGACTATTGCCCGAGCCCACCGCTCGCATCGCAAGTGGGCGCGTGCTGCTCGACGGCACTGACTTGCTCGCCCTGCCAGAGCGCGCGATGCGCGCCGTCCGCGGCCGGCGTATTGCCATGATCTTCCAGGAGCCGAATAGTGCACTCAACCCCGTGCTCACCATTGGTGAGCAGATCCGCGAGGCACTGCCCGATGCCGCCGCACGCAAAGGCGGCAGGGAACGCGTGCTCGAGCTGCTCGCTCAAGTGGGCATCCCGGATCCGGCGCGCCGCTACGACGAGTATCCGCACCAGTTTTCAGGCGGCATGAAGCAGCGCGCGATGATCGCCATGGCGCTCGCGGGGCATCCGGACCTGCTCATTGCCGACGAGCCGACCACGGCCCTTGACGTGACCATCCAGGCGCAGATCCTGGAGCTGCTCAAAAACCTTCAGCACCGCAGCCACATGGCCGTGCTGCTCATCACCCACGACCTCGGTGTGGTGGCCGGCCAGGCCGACCGCGTGGCGGTCATGTACGCCGGCCAGATCGTCGAGCTCGCCCCGCGCGGCGAGTTCTTCGCGAATCCGCGCCACCCTTACTCGCAGAAACTTTTCCGCGCGCTGCCTGGCCGTGTCAAGCGCGGCACGACGCTCGAGGTGATCACCGGCGCCGTGCCCTCGCTGGCGCAGGATTTTCGTGGCTGCCGTTTCGCCGAGCGCTGCGACTACGCTTGGCCGCGTTGTCACAAGGAGGCGCCGCGCTGGAGCTGGCAGGGGGGCGTGGGTGTGCGCTGCCACCTCTATGACGGCACGACATCCGCGCCGGCCGTTACGCGCACACTAGCCCCGACCGCCACGGCGGCGCGGCCAGGCGGGCCGCTGCTCGAGGTGGACGGATTAAAGGTCTATTTCCCCATCCGCAAGGGTGTGTTGAGACGCGTGACTGGCTACGTGAAGGCCGTCGACGGGGTGTCGTTCACGATCCGCTCCGGGCAAACCCTGGCCCTGGTCGGAGAGTCGGGCTGCGGCAAGACCACGGTCGGTAAGGGTATTGTGCAGCTCATCCGCCCAACGGGGGGCCATGTGCGCTTCGACGGCAAGGAGCTTACGGCCCTGTGCGGCGCGCGCTTGAGAAGGCTGCGCCGGCACTTCCAGATCGTCTTCCAGGACCCATACACTTCGCTTGACCCGCGCATGCCGGTCGGTGAGATCCTGCTTGAGGGGTTACGCGCCCAGGGACTGGGGGGCGCGACCCGCGCCGAGCGCCTGGCAAAGGTCACGTCGCTGCTCGAGCACGTCGGCCTGCCGCGCGAGGCTGTCCGGCGCTACCCACACGAATTCTCCGGCGGCCAGCGCCAGCGTATCTCAATCGCCCGCGCGCTCGCGGTCGAACCTAGGCTCATCGTCTGCGACGAGCCGACCAGCGCGCTCGATATCTCGGTGCAGGCCCAGATTCTCAATTTGCTCAAACGGCTGCAGGACGAACTGTCGCTGAGCTATCTGTTCATCACGCACAACCTGGGGGTGGTGGAGTACCTGGCGCACGAGATCGCAGTGATGTATCTCGGCCGTATCGTAGAGCGTGGCATGCTACACGAGGTCCTGGACAGTCCCCGTCATCCCTATACCCAGGCATTGCTCTCAGCGGTGCCAGTACTGGATACAGACAGCCGGCACACCGTAATCCGCCTGTCGGGTGACATGCCTTCGCCGAGCTCGCCACCAGCCGGCTGCCACTTCCACCCGCGCTGCCCGCATGTCATGCCGCCGTGTCGGGAGCGCTACCCGGGCGCGACCCACTTCAGCGCCACGCACGAAGCGCACTGTTACCTGTATGGTGGATAGCTGTGATGGCCTTGGACTAAAAACCGCCAGCTAAAGCTGGCGGTCGGCCGCAGTCTTCAACTGTTCGAAAAGTCGTCCACGATCGCGGCGGAGGGGTCAGCGGAATGCCAGATCTTGAGCCGTTGCCCGAGCCGCAGCACATCGTTCGGGTCGAGCAGGTTCCATTCTGCGAGCTGGCGGATCAGCACGCCGTAGCGTTGCGCGATGCTCCAGAGAGTTTCGCCGCGCTGTACGCGGTGGATGATCGGCCGGCCGGGCGCGGCCCGCGGTGGAGCGACCGCGCCGCGCCGCGGCGTGACAATCATCGGCTCAAGCGGCCTGGCTGAGATTGGGATCATCAGGCTCTGGCCGGCGCGCAGCAGGTTGCTGCGCAGCCCGTTGGCGGTGCGGATCGCCTGCACGGTAACGCCATATCGACGCGCCAGCTCGTAGAGCGTGTCGCCGCGCTGTACCGCGTGGTGGCGCCACTGCACGCGTGCCTCTTCGGGGAGGCTTTCAAGGCCATTGATCAGGGCGTCTTTTTTGTCCACCGGCACAAGGAGGCTGTGCGGCCCCTCTGGGTCGGTCGCCCAACGCTTCAACCCTGGGTTGATGAGGGTCAGGTCCTCGACAGACATGTCCATAAGGCGCGCGACCACACCGAGGTCTACCTGCGACTCGGTTTCGACGCGCGCGAAATACGGCTTGTTGGGAATGCTGGCAAGCTCGATCCCATAGCGCGCCGGATCGGCGACGATGTTGACCATGGCCATGAGCCTGGGGACGTAATTGCGCGTCTCCCATTTGAGTTGGGTCAGGTGTTCATAGCTCGTCGGCCGGCCGTGACGGCGGTTATATTCGATGGCACGCATCACCCTACCCTCGCCCGCGTTGTACGCTGCCAGCGCGAGAAACCAATCGCCATCGAAGTCCGAATAGAGTTTCTCGAGGTAATCCAGCGCTGCCTGGGTAGAGGCCATCACGTCTCGCCGACCATCGTACCACCAGTTCATCTTCAGGCCGTACCGCCGGCCGGTGGAGGGAATGAATTGCCATAGCCCGGCGGCACGTGCCCGCGAGTAGGCGTACGGCTTGTATGCGCTCTCAATTGCCGGAAGCAGGGCGATCTCCATCGGCATACCGCGCTTCTCGACCTCCTCCACGATGTGGAAAAGGTACAGACGGGCACGCTCCAGCATGTCGCGCATGTACTGCGGGTTGGTGGAGAACCAACGCTCGTGGCGCGCGACAAGCGGGCTGTCGAGTTTGGGAAGCCGGAAGCCGGCGCGAATACGCATCCAGATGTCGGCCGGCGCGGCGGTTGCGGAGGCATCGACCTGCTGCGCCGAAGTGGAGTCGGCGGCAGCTGTCTCGACGCTTTCATGCCGGATTTCGAATTCGGTCGTAGTCTCTCGGATCGGTGTCGCGGAGAGCGATTCGCCGCTCTGCTGGGTTTCGACCGCTGGGCTCGTGGCGCAGCCAGTAAGCAACAGCGGGGTGAGTGCAATGAGACGCGTCAGGAATGACGCGCCAGGCGAAGGGAATTTGCCACGGATCCGTTTCTTGATCGTTTTTCGATCCATGCAGGCCGAATGGTAGAAAGAAGGCGACCGACCGTCAACTGGATTTATCCCCGGAAATTGTCCTTCCATCGGCGCAGGACAGCGAAGACCTCGACGTCCGAATCGAGCGCGCACCGAGAGCTGATCTCCATGCCTCGGTGCGTCGAGGTCGCATGCCTGCACCACTGCTGCGCGGCGGCGCGCACCATGGGCGTCCGCACGCGCAGGAACGGGTTGATCTGCCGTTCTCGGCCGATCGTAGAGGGTAGAGTGGGGAAATCCCGCGCGCGCAGCCGCTTGCAGGCCTCCAAATGGTTGCGTGCCGCATGGTTGCCGGGCTCCACGGCTAGGGCAAAGCGCAGGTTCGCAAGTGTATACTCGTGTGCGCAGTAGACCTTGGTGTCCTCGGGCAATGCCGCCAGGCGGGTGAGCGAGGCGTACATCTGCGCCGCTGTGCCCTCGAAGAGCCGGCCGCAGCCAGCGCTGAATAAGGTGTCGCCGCAAAACAACATGCCGTGACCGTAATAGGCGATGTGCCCGGCGGTGTGGCCTGGTACCTCAAACACCGTGAAGGTCAGTTCTAGCTCCTCGAGCTCGATCCGGTCGCCCTCCTCGAGATGGTGTGTGATGGCGCGGATGCGTTCGCGCGCCGGGCCGTAGACAGGGATGCCATAACGCGCGGCAAGCGCATACGCACCACCCACGTGATCGCCGTGGTGATGGGTGCAGAGAATGGCCACCGGGCGCAGACGCTCACGCTCTAGCGTCGCGACGACCGGTTCCGGATCGCCGGGGTCCACGATGGCCACGTGCTCCGGGGGGCGGCCACGGATCAACCAGATGTAATTGTCTGCAAAAGCGCGAACGGCAAATGCCGAGCACGCGCGGTCTTCTGCTGCCGCGAATTGTGCCATAATGATCCAGCCCCGAAGAGGCACCACGCCCACCCGCGCAAGCCAGCCAGGCACGGAGGTGTGAGGGGGGTGATAGTCTGGATGAGCGGTGGGGAATGTGTCAATGACTGAATATGCGACGTATGCACAGCTCGTCGCGCAGCGACAGGCCTTGCGCGCCTGGTTCGCCACACCCCTCGGGCGCTCGCTCGAGGCCTTCGAGGCGAACGCCCTGCGCGCGGTGCTGCCGGGGCTGTTCGGCACGGTGGCCGTCCAGCTTGGGCGCCTCGGTCGGCTCGATATGCTCGATGCCTGTGTCGCGCCCACGCGCATTGTGCTTGACGTTCTTGCGCAGCGCGACGGCACTCTCGTGCGCGGGGTACCGGAGCAACTGCCCTTCAAGGCCGGAGGCGTGGATTTGGCGCTGTTGCCGCACACCCTCGACTACTGTCGTGACCCGCACCAGGTACTGCGCGAGGTCGGGCGCGTGCTCGCCCCTGAGGGCCATGTTGTGATCTTCGGCTTCAACCCGATCTCGCTGTGGGGGCTACGGCGGTTTGCCGCGCGCCGGCCGCGCCCAGCGCCGTGGTCCGGACGTTTCTTCCGGCTGGCGCGCATCAAGGACTGGCTTGCGCTGCTCGATTTCGAGTTCGTGCACGGCCGCATGCTGTACTATCGCCCGCCAGTCGCGCGCGAGGGTGTCATGGACCGGCTGCATTTTCTCGATAAGATAGGCGACCGCTGGTGGCCGCTGATGGCGGCCGTGTACCTGGTGGTAGCCAAGCGGCGCGTAGTCGGGGTGACACCTTTGCCGGTGAAGTGGAAGACCAGCCGCCTGATCGGGCCGGCAGCGGAGCCCACAGTGCGCAGCCTCGCGCGCGCGGCCTGGGGACAGAGGCGGCGCGTTGGATAAGGTCGAGGCCTACACCGACGGCGCCTGCCGCGGTAACCCGGGGCCGGGCGGTTGGGCGGCGATCCTGTGCCACGGTCGCCACGAGAAGGTGCTGTGCGGCGCGGAGCCGAACACCACCAACAACCGCATGGAGCTCATGGCCGCGATACGCACGCTCGAGGCACTCAAGCAGCCGTGCGAGGTATGGCTGCACACCGATTCGCTGTATCTCAAAAAAGGCGTGACCGAATGGCTGCCGCAGTGGAAGGCGCGCGGGTGGAAAACGGCGGGGGGGAAACCAGTCAAGAACCAAGACCTGTGGGAGCGGCTGGAGCGCGCCGCACACCGCCATCGTGTGTACTGGAAATGGATTCCCGGCCACGCTGGGCATCCGCAGAACGAGCGCGTTGATGCACTTGCAAACCAGGCGATCGACGAGATGTTGCGTTGATGAGGTAATGCATGCGCCAGATCGTCCTCGACACGGAAACCACCGGTCTTGAAATCTCTGAGGGTCATCGGATCATCGAGATCGGCGCAGTGGAGATCGTCAATCGCCGGCTGACCGGGAACCGCTATCACCAGTTTCTCAACCCGGAGCGCGAGATCGACGCTGGAGCGATCGAGGTACACGGCATCACGCTCGAGGCGCTGCGCGACAAGCCTCGCTTTGCCGACGTGGCGGAGTCGTTGGTTGAGTTCGTCCGCGGCGCGCAGCTCCTCATCCACAACGCACCCTTCGACGTGGGCTTCCTGAACCACGAGCTTGGCCTGCTAGGCGCTCGCGCCCCTGTGGCGTGTATCGAGGACTGCTGCGTGGTGCTCGATACGCTTGCGCTCGCGCGCGAACTGCATCCCGGGCAGAAGAACGACCTCGACTCGCTGTGTAAGCGCTATGGGGTGGACAATTCCAACCGCACGCTGCATGGCGCGCTGCTCGACGCCGAGATCCTGGCGGAGGTCTACCTGGCCATGACCGGTGGCCAGTCGGCGTTGTTTGAGGATGTCGCGACCCCCTTGCATCCGGCGGCCACGCATGTCGAGATCCGCCGTCTCGATCCGACGCGAGCGCGCCTGGCGGTGATCCCACCGACGACGGAGGAGCTGGCCGCGCATCTCGCCTGGCTTGAGGAAATAGATCGCAACAGCGGCGGGCGTTGTTTGTGGAAGAATGGCGAGTGGGTGACGCGTGAGGAATGAAGAAAGGAATGAAGAAAGGAATGAAGCAGAAGCATAGCAACATTCCCCTCATACCTCGCTTCTTGCGCGCCTTAGGTTCTCATCTCGTCGCCTGTCCGCGCGCAGGCTGACAAGGGCGCGAATCTTCGCTGATCGACAAGCCTCTATGTCCGATGCGGTCGTCAACGTCGTTCGGGTCAGCAAGCGTTTCGGCGAAGTGCTCGCCGTGGACGACGTGAGCTTCACGATCCGACGCGGCTCGACGGTTGCGTTGCTCGGCGGCAACGGTGCCGGCAAGACCACGACGCTGTCCATGCTGCTCGGGTTGCTGTTGCCGTCCGCAGGCAGCATCACGATCTTTGGCGAGGACATGCTGCGCTACCGTTACCGCGTGCTCGGGCGCATGAATTTTTCATCTCCCTATGTAGACCTGCCCCGGCGCCTTACTGTACGCGAGAACCTGACTGTGTATGCGCGGCTCTACAATCTACGGTCGGTCGCAGACCGTATCCGACAGCTCGGCGAGGAACTGCAGATCGCTGCCTTCATGGATCGGCCGTACGGTATGCTTTCGGCCGGGCAGAAGACGCGCGTAGTGCTCGCCAAGGCGCTGCTCAACGAGCCCGAGCTGTTGCTGCTGGACGAACCGACCGCTTCGCTCGACCCCGACACCGCCGACTATGTGCGCGGCATACTCGAGGCCTACCGCTCGCGCACCAGCGCGACCTTGCTGCTCGCCTCGCATAACATGTCCGAGGTGGAACGGCTGTGTGATGACGTGCTCATGTTGCGCGCCGGGCGACTCGTGGACCGCGGCACGCCGCAGGCACTTCTCAAGCGATACGGGCGGCGCAACATGGAAGAGGTCTTTATTGACATCGCTCGTGAGCGTCACATTCCCCTTGGGCTCGACAAGCCTCAGGCGATGAAACCATGAGCCCCCCGCGCCTCGCCGACGGTCCCGTTGCCTCGCTGCAGCGGGTGGCAGCGTTGGTGCTGCGCCACGTATACCTACTGCGCGGCTCCTGGCCGCGGCTGCTTGAGCTGATGTACTGGCCGACGGTGCAGATGATCCTGTGGGGCTTCATCACGGTGTTCCTGGTCGAGCACAGCTCGTGGGTGGCGCGCGCCTCGGGCGTGCTGATTTCGGCGGTGCTGCTCTGGGACGTGCTGTTTCGCGGGCAGCTCGGCGTGTCGCTGGTTTTCATGGAAGAAATGTGGTCGCGTAACCTCGGGCACCTGTTCGTAAGTCCGCTGCGCCCCTTCGAGCTCGTGGCTGCGCTGCTGGCCATGAGCCTCATTCGCACCCTGATCGGTGTGGGCGGGGCGGCGCTTGCGGCGTATCCGCTTTTTCATTATTCGGTGTTGGATCTGGGGCTGCCGCTCGTGGCGTTTTTCGTCAATCTGATCGTTATGGGTTGGGCGATTGGGCTGGCGGTCTCGGGTATTGTGCTGCGCTACGGGCTCGGCGCCGAGAGTATGGCCTGGATCGCCATCTTCGCCGTGCAGCCGATCAGTGGGGTGTACTACCCGGTAGCGGTGCTGCCCGAATGGCTTCAGATCCTGGCCTATTGCCTGCCTTCGAGTCACGTCTTCGAGGGCATGCGCGCGGTGCTCTTCGAGAACCATTTCCGCGTCGACCTGTTGACCCATGCCATGGTGCTCAATGCACTTTATCTTGGTATGGGTACCGCTGTGTTCCTTGCCTTCTTCCGCGTGGCACGCACTCGCGGACAGTTACTGCACGTCGGCGAGTAACAGGCGAGTAACATGAGATATAATGACTTGGGTTGAGCCTTTCTCTCCGGAGAAGCACGCACGCGCCCCATGCCATACTTCGTCTTCCGCATAGGCCCCGAAAAGAACCTGACGCTGCTCGGGGTCTACGCCAAGTTCCAGGAGGCCAAGGACTACTGCCGCAACCAGCGGCGCGCCCAGGCCGCCGGCGACGCTAGCCAAATCCGCATGGTGTTCGCCGCTACGGAAAAGGATGGACGGCGCCTGCTCACCGAGAAACGCCAGCCGTCTTCGCCGCTCGAGGAATGGGAGGCCTGAGGGGCCGTCTGTTTCGCGGTCCCTCGCTAGGCCCACGCCCGGGTCTGGCAGACGCGCGGTAGTCCTTGTCGGGGAAGAGGCGCTGTCGCGCAGGATAAGCTCGCGCAGCTCGGGCTCGTCGCGCGGACGTTGCATCGGCCAGGCCCGCGCAGCGGTGGAAGCGTAGAGGAAGGTATAGGTGTCTCTGGAAGCAGCGCCCCTCGACGTCCATGCCCGTACCGGGCCTTCCTGATGAACGGCCAGTCGCGCACCTGGTCGAGCCTCTAGGGCTTGAGGAATCGAAAAAGCGCAGTCTCCCAGCGCTCGGCCCCGCGCGCCTGGCGCGGCGGTGTGCAGTTGCAGCCAAACGCGATCATTCGGGCCGTTCAGCTCCCCCAAAAACAGTCAGGCGGCTGCACAGGCTGCTGAGGTCTGAATACCTCTCGCGGTGTGCCGCAGGCGTAATGGTTTTCTTTTCGTCTTGATTGCAGACGAGTTTGCGCTTTAGGGGATTTATCCCCTACCGGCCCTTCGAGCCGCCAGTAGCCGGAAAGCTTGGCATCGTACCGCCGCGCCACCACGATCGGCGGGTGGTGAAGAACGACACCAGCCCGCCTACCTGTGACTGCACTTGAACAGGAAGTGCCCACAGGCGAAGTGCCAGGTGCGCTGCGGCGGACCGTAGGTTTCCTCCCGGTCGCTCTTGTTGGTGATACCGTGGTACTTAAAGCCTGACGGAGCTCGGAATGTCGGTGCGCGGGAGCTTTGCGATTGCTCATTGTCGCCCCCGCTCCTCATGGAGGGTTCGCAATTGCAAGCAGGCCACTCACCGCGAGCTGACCCGGCGCCCCAGGCGCGGGTTTGTGCGCAAGGCTTTGGCTCGGCGGTGCCACTCTCTACCATTGCCGCTCGCAAGATCCCACAAGGCGTCCAGGCTCGGGATGCGCGGCCGTCGCGCGCGAAGGCGAAGATGAACTCGTCGTGGGGGCATGGTAGCCGAGCTCTGGGTGCGTGCTGTCTTCGGCGGCGGTCCGCCGCTGCCCGTCCCACCTTCGCCCCTTGATATGGGCGTAGCACCGAGTTGCGTCATGCATGCACGACGTGCATCACAAGCTCGTCCCTGCCCGGTAACGCGTAGCCTTTCTAAGGCCCAGGGCCAGGCGCTAGAGAGCTCCCAACGCCTTGAGTGTCACAGGATTCGCCGTGTCTTCCCACGGTGTGCCCTCGCTGGATGCGGCCTCGGGGCCAATCTTTATTACAGCAATGCGCCCTTGCCAAAGCATGATTTCGGCCAGTGTCAAGTTTCCGTCGGCGTATCGAGTCGCCTGCGACCGCACCGCCTGTGTGGGAAAATCGACTAGACCAGTGTATAGTTGGCAGCAACACCCGGCCAGGACAAACCGGGGCCAGATCGTGGGGAGGCTTCGTGGATATAGATGTCATTCAGAAGGCCTACCGGCGCTACGCACAGGGCTACGATCTTTACTTCGGTGCGTTGTTCCAGCCCGGCCGGCGGGCCGTGATCCGCAGACTCAACTGTCAGCCCGGCGACCGCATCCTCGAGGTCGGCGTGGGCACTGGGCTTTCGCTGCCGCTATATCCGCGCAATGTGCGTGTCACCGGCATAGACGTATCGCGCGAGATGCTGGCACGCGCACGCGCACGCAAACTGAGTCAGCACCTTGATCATGTCGCCGAATTACGCCTCATGGACGGCGAGAACATGGCCTTCCTCGACGACAGCTTCGATAAGGTGGTCGCCATGTACGTCGCCTCGGTCACCCCGCACCCTGCGCGGCTCGTGGCCGAAATGCGGCGCGTGTGCAAACCGGGCGGCGAGCTATTCATCGTTAATCACTTCCGCAACCCCAATCCGCTGATCGGCGGCGTAGAGCGGCTAATCGCACCGCTGTCCAAACTGCTCGGCTTTCGCCCAGACTTCTCGCTCGAGGAATTCATCGGCGAGACCGGCCTCGAGGTGGTGGAGAAGATCCCCGTCAATCTGTTCGGCTATTGGACGCTGCTGCGGGCGTGCAACAACAAGCCGGCCAGCCATCGCGAACCCTCCTCTCGCGCCGACGGCGCCTAAGCGCCGTGGGGCATGAGCGCTGGCGGCCTGATGGATCCCGTCTCATCTGTCACGTGCTATTCGCCTGCTAAATCGGGCTCGCCGCAATGCGCAAGGATGTGCGCGCGTGCCGCATCGCGCAGCCGAATGGCGGCTTGCCAGTCTGAACCGGACGGTGCGAAGGGTTTGCCGATCACGACGTGGATCGACGCGCGCCGCGGCAACCATTGCGGGTAGGGCAGGATCGCGCGTGTTCCGCGGATCGCGACCGGCACAACCGGCACGCCCGCCTCGGCGGCAGCGACGAAGGCGCCGAGCCGAAACGGGCGCAGTCCCGGTTGGGTACTGAAGGTGCCCTCCGGGAAGAACACCAGGCACAGTCCGGCGCGTGCCTTGCTGGCGAGGCGGTGCGTGTCGAGTACGCCGCGCCCAGGCTCGAAGCGCTCGACGAACTGCGCACCGATGCGCCGCAGGAACACGCGTGGGACTAGCCGGTCGAGGAATTCGCGCTTGGCGACGTAGTGATAGACGCCAGGCAAAACGGCGCTCAAGACAGCGCCGTCTATGTAACTCGCGTGATTGGCGACCAGTACCCAGCCGCCCGGCGGCAGGTTCGCACGGCCTTCCACGTGCAGCGGCACGAAGCACAGCCGGATCGACGCGCGCGCAGCAGCGCGCACGCAGGCGAGTGCCCAGGCCGGCCGCGGCAGCAGCGCCACTGCCAGCCAGGTGAACACAGCGAGCGGGACGAAGACCGTGAAGGCATACAGTCCATAAAGCAGGTCGGCGGCGGCGAGCACCGTGCGGCGCAGTGTCGGTCCGATCCCCGCGAGGGTCAGACGCGCGAGCTGCCACCATACCGGTCTTGGCGAGCTCCCGATATCACCGCGCTCGTAGAGGGCGCGGCTCGCGGCACGGCGGATCTTGCCGCTCGAGGTCTTGAGCACGGTGTGCGGTGGGGCGATCACCACGTCATCGGGCGGCTCGCCGATCAGTGCGGTAACGGCTGCGTTGACGGCCGCACGCAGACGTTCGCGTTCACCGGCATCGATCGCGCGTGTCTCGGCGATCACCACCAGGCGCTCCGTGCCGCTCTGCGGGTCGCGGATACCGAATACTGCCACACAGCCTTTGCGGATGCCAGGGATGTCGCCAATGGCTGCTTCCAGCTCGTGCGGATAGAGATTACGCCCAGCGCGGATCACGACGTCTTTGAGGCGGCCGGTGATGTACACCTCACCGTTCGCCATATAGGCGAGGTCGCCGCTGTCGAGCCACTCGCCGTTGAACAGACGGCGCGTGGCCTCGGGGTTTCGGAAATACCCGCTCGTCGCTGACGGCCCCTGGAATTCGAGGCGTCCTTCCGTGCGCGGCGGCAGTTCGCGGCCGGCGGCGTCCACGATGCGGATGCAGTGATCGGGCAGCGGCCGGCCGCAGGCCACGAACTCTAGCGCCGTCGCGTCGTCGTCGGCGGCCACAACCGCTTTGCCCGTGCGCATGAAGGTATCGCGCTCGATGCGGTCGATGATCGGCCCGCGTGACAGCGGCGGGAAGGCAAGCCCCACGGCGCACTCCGCCAACCCGTAGACCGGTGTCAGCGCCTCGGGCTTGAACCCGTAGGGCGCGAAGCGCGCGATAAAGCGACGCAGTGTTAAGGGACTGACGGGCTCGGCGCCGTTGAAGAGCAGTCGTAGCGAACCGAGATCGAGTCCTGTCAACTCGCTTTCCTCGATGCGATGCAGGCAGAGCTCGAATGCAAAATTCGGCCCGGCGGACATCGTGGCACGGTAACGATGTATGGCCCGAAGCCAGTTGAGCGGCCGAAGTAAAAAAGCGAACGGTGACATGAGATAAAGCGGTGCGGCGTAATACAAGGTGCCGAGCCAGGCCCCGATGAGGCCCATGTCGTGATAGAGCGGCAGCCAGCTCACGAACACATCGTCGGGCGAGGCCTGCACGGCGGTGCCCATCGCGCGGATGTTAGCGAGCAGATTAAAGTGCGTGAGCATGGCCCCTTTGGGGTCGGCGGTGGTTCCGGAGGTATATTGCAGGAGGGCGAGGTCATGCGAGCGCGGCTCGGCGAAGCGCACGGCCATGGCGCGCGCGTCCGTGGCGACGAGCTCGGCTGCCACCAGCACGGCGCGCAGGCTTGCGACCTGTGTGCGCAGTATTTCGGCGACCGCCCGGGCCTCTGGCATGGTTACGAGCAGCCGCGCCTCCGCGTTGGCTAGTACGCGCGCGTAGCGGCGCACGTGCTCTTCGAGCTGCGCCGGGCGCGCGGGCGGATAGATGGGTACCGGCACGCCGCTGGCGAGCAGCGCGCCGAAGAAGCTCGCGAAGTATTCGGCGCAGGTCGGCAGCATGATCGCTACCGTCTCGCCCGGTTGCAGTCCGTGCTTGAGTAGTCCCGCGGCAAGCGACTCCGCACGCGCCAGCAACTCTGCATAGGTGATGACGGCGGACTCCTGGGCGTTGTCGTCGAGCAACACGATGTGCCTGCGTTGCGGGTGGTGGCGGGCGTGCCAGCGCAGCACCTCGACCAGGCTCTCTGCTGCCTGCGGCGCCGGCTTGGCGGCGGCGAGCAGCTTGCGCGGTGTGTCGGCGCCTGCGATCGCCCATTCCGGCAGGTGCACGCCGAAGGCCCGTTCGATGCGTGCTAACAGCTCCATGCGCGAGAGCGAATCGAAGCCAAGGTCACGCGTAAGCTCACTGTCAAGCGTGACTGCCGGCTGCCGCCTGCGCGGGTGCAACTCGCGCGCGAGCGCGCGCACGATGTCGAGCAGCCGCTCGACGTCTGCGGCAGAAGGTTCGTGGCGCTGGGGTGTGTGGTTCATGAACGTTTTGCCTCGTGGCCGCGCCGCTCGGCGACGGCCTGCTCGTATAGACGCAGATACTCGCGCGCGCTTTGCCGCCAACCGAAGTCTTGACGCATGCCAGCGCGCATGAGCTTGTGCCACTGCCGCTTGTCGGCGTACAGCGCAAGCGCGCGCTCGACGGCGGCAGCAAACGCCTCGGCGGTAGGTTCCTCGAAGACGAGGCCGGTAGCGGTGCCATCGCGCAGGTTCTCGGCGCTCGCATCCACCACGGTATCGCCCAAGCCGCCAACGCGATGCACTACCGGGACCGTGCCGTAGCGCTGGCTGTACATCTGGTTGAGCCCGCAGGGCTCGAAACGCGACGGCATGAGAAAGATGTCTGCGCCGGCGATGATGCGGTGCGCCAGAATTTCGTCGTAACCGATCACGACCGCCAAACGCTCTGGGTATCGCGCCGCTTCGGCGCGCAGCCGCTGCTCGAGATCGGCATCGCCGCTGCCGAGTACAACCAGTTGCAGGGATCGATCTGCGGACAGCCGCGGCCAAGCCGCGAGCACGAGGTCCACGCCTTTCTGCGGCACCAGGCGCCCGACTATCCCGAGCAGCGGGATATCGGCGTCACGCACCAGGCCGAGTTCTTGCTGCAGCGCAAGCTTGTTGGGTAGCTTGTCGGCCAGGCGTGCTTGCGTGTAGCGCTGCACCAAGTGCGGATCGCGCGCCGGGTTCCAGTCGCGCGTGTTTATGCCGTTGAGAATCCCTCGAAGCCGCGAGGAACGATGGCGCAGCAGACCGTCGAGCCCGCAGCCGTGCGCAGGGGTCTGGATCTCGCGCGCGTATGTGGGGCTCACCGTCGTGATCCAGTCGGCGAACACAAGACCACCCTTGATGAAGGACAACTGGCCGTAAAACTCAAGCCCCTCGTGCGACCAGAGCACCTGCGGCAGGCCGAGCGCGACGAAGGTCGTGTAAGGGAAGAGCCCCTGATAAGAGAGGTTGTGCACAGTGAATATGGTGGTGGGGCGCTGCGGGACGTGCGCGAGCAGCGCCGGGGCGAGCCCGGTCTGCCAGTCGTTTGCGTGTAGCACGTCCGGCCTCCATCCGTCGGGTCCCGCCCCCAGTGCGAGCTGCGCGGCAGCACGCCCAAGCAAGGCAAAGCGCGCAGCATTGTCGTCCCACGGCCGGCCGTGCGCATCAAGATAGGGTGTGCCGGGACGGTCGTAGGCGGCCGGGTCGTCGAGCAGCCAGAGCGGCACGCGCGTGCCCGGCAGCCGTCCCTCGAGCAAGCCGACCTCGCCGAAACCAGGCAGACTCAAACGCGAGACGGCCCTGAGTCGCCCGGCACGCGCCACGGCGTCGCGGTAGGCGGGCATGAGCAGACGCAGCTCGCATCCGAGCGATTGCAGGGCAGCCGGCAGGCTGCCGCACACGTCACCAAGCCCGCCAGTCTTGACGAGCGGGAAGGCCTCGGAAGCGACGAACAGGACCCTGAGCGTAGCAGACGGCATGCAGAGTATCTTAAGGCAAGATCCGAAAAATCTCTTGCGGCGTGCGCTACTCAACGCAGCGGCGCAGAGAAGAATCAATGGCTTTTCAACAAGAAAATTTCTGCGCTGCTTGCGCGTAGGCCATCTCGGTGCGTCATAAAACCATGAAACCATAAAAAATGCATCGAATCTCTGTCTATCTGACGGGTTTGTCGTTTCGGTGTTCGAATGTTCTCACATGCTCACAAGCAAGCCCTCGAGGGCGTGCCGCAGCAGTGCCTCGGCAGGCAGGATGGGCCTAGTTGTTGCGGCTCTTGCTTTGTGCGTCCTTGCCGGTGAGCACGTGGACTACAGACGGGCGGCAGGCGCAAGTGACTCGATCACCGTCTCGCCTTTAGACGGCTGCGCCAAGACGCAAGCGGGCGCCATCGACGCGGTGACGCCAGAACCCGCGTGGGGCGCACGCTGAGCCTGCGCCCAGGTTCGTGTGCGCGCCTATGGGCCTCGGCGCCGCGTGCGGGCGGTCGTTGTGCGGCTCGACCATGACAGCCAGGCGTGCACATCGACAGCTCAATACGCGTGTTAGGCGTACCGCCAGACAACGCACGAGGGTTTCCTTGTTGCGCGGCGCATTTGATTCGCTAGCGCTTTGGTTTCAAGCTGAGCGCGCACCCGTTCTGCTATGCCGATGCGCCAGGGTAGGGCATGCTCGCCAAAGAAGCTGTTCCAAGCGTCGAACAGCACAGCATCAGCAGCTCCTCGGGCTGCAGCTGCAGGCGTTCCTCGTGCGAGCCAGGTACCCCCTCTCTTTATGTGCCAGGCGCAACCAGTGGAAGCCGTGGCCGTGCAAGGCAAGAAAGAAAATGGGGCAGTTCGCCAATCGGCGGGAAGGCTGTTCGCCCGAACAGCTCTACCGGCACGCAGCCCATGTAGGCCGAGAGGTCCCGCTCGACGGGCTGCGCAGAACGCGTCAGGTTCGCCACGCTCAGGATCGCCTCGTCCTCGTGCTCGCGCACGAAGGCAAAGGCCTTGCGGTTGCCGGGGCAAAGGAGTTAGAGGCGTGCGCGCGGATCGGCAACGTACATCTGGTACATGTAGTCGCGTTGCCGGCTCGTGACCATCTCGAGCGTCAGCTCGTCGTGTTTGCAAAGATCGCCCACTGGCAATGGTCTAGGATATCCGGGCTCTGCTGCAGGATCTCAACAATCGGATAGCAATCCTCCTGCGCGGTCGCCACGTACATGCGCGGCATGAGCGGGAGGTAGTAGGCCATGTGACACTCGTCACCGTCGCCGAAATATTCGCGCACGTCCTTCATGCCACTGGTCGGCCTCGGCCAGGAATATGCGGTGGCGATGGCACCGATCGAGCTCAGCGCGAAGGTACTTGATCACCGCGTGCGTCACGGGCAGGTTTTCGCGCTTCGGGTCCTCGCGCTCGCAGAGATGGGGCACGGCATCAAGGTGCAGTCCATCGACGCCCATGTCCGACCAGAAACGCTTGATACGCACCACCGCCTCGACCGCGCGCGAATTGTCGAAGTATAAGATCCGGCTGATGCGCGAAGAAGCGCTACCAGTAGTACAGCTGTGCGAGCGGCTCCCAGGCCCGGTTCGATGTCTCGATGTGGGTGAAAATGACACGTGCGCCGCTTTATCGCTTGTCGCTGTCGGCTTCATACATACCAGTCGCGCTCAGACGAGGCGCGCGACCTGAAACCAGGGATACTGGTCGAAGGTGTGGTGGTAGAGATTGTCGCTCGCCGCCGGGTGCACCCGCTCGGGTCGTCGAAAAACCGCTTGCAAAACGAGCGGCTTGATGTGTGGGTTGTCCACGCGAAAGATGCGCATGCCCTGTTCTGTCCACAAGTCCGCCACACTCTTAAGTTCCTGCCAGAGCGCCGCCGCCCCTCGGTCTTGAAATCAAACGGGTACAGATCCTGGTTCTTTCTCGGCAGGTTTTTGGCATTCTCAATCGATGCGTCCGGGCGCGCTGGTACTACTCGGGATGCGTTTTTACATTACGTTTAAGAATGCTCGGGTGAGCACTGTGAAAGGGGCGATATCGAGCGCCCCCTCGAGACGAAAGAGCAGATCATGCGGTCTTGTCCGTGAACACGTCGGCCTCGACTACGTCCTTCTCGCCCATCACGCGCTTGATCGGAAAAACGGCTGCCGTCGACCTCGCGCGCCACACCTTCGATGACAACGCGCTGTTTTTCCTTGCGGGGACTTCGGATTTGCCATGGTGAAGGGCGATTTTAGGATTTTTAAACGCAATGACACGGAAAGACCGGAGAAATTTGCGACCATAACCGCAGAGCAACACAGATAAAAAAGGCATCCTGTGCAGGGTGTCGTCTGTGGTTTCCTGTGTTTTTTCTGCGTCTTTACGCTTGTGCGTCAAGAAAAATATTGATGCACTCTCAACCTAACTTGCCGGGGCCTTGAGGCAAAGTACGGCGAGCGGGGGTAGGGTGAGGGTGAGCGAGTAGGGGCGGCCGTGCATGAATACGGGCGCGGCGTCCACACCGCCTAGGTTGCCCTGGCCGCTGCCGCCGTAGAACGTGGCATCGCTGTTGAGGATCTCGCGCCAGTAGCCGCCACGCGGCACACCCACGCGGTAGTTGTGGCGTGGCACCGGGGTGAAGTTGCAAACCACAAGCAGGACATCGCCGGCCTCGCGTCCCTTGCGCAGGAAGCTCACGACGCTGCTCTCCCAGTCGTGTAGGTCCACCCACTCGAAGCCCTCGGGCCGGAAGTCGAGCGTGTGTAGCGCTGGTTCCGTGCGTAGCAGCCGGTTGAGGTCCCGTACGTAACGCTGCAGGCCCTCGTGCAAGGGGTATTGCAGCAGGTGCCAGTCGAGGCTCTCGTCGTGGTGCCATTCACGCCACTGTCCGAATTCAGCGCCCATAAAGAGCAGCTTCTTGCCCGGGTGGGTGTACTGGTAGCCGAGCAGGGCGCGCAAATTGGCGAACTTTTGCCAGTCGTCGCCCGGCATTTTGGCGAGCAACGCCCCCTTGCCGTGCACCACCTCGTCGTGCGAGAGCGGGAGCACAAAGTTCTCGTTGTACGCATACCACATCGAGAACGTGAGCTGGTCGTGGTGATACTTGCGGTGCACCGGGTCGCGCGTGAAGTAGTAGAGCGTGTCGTGCATCCAACCCATGTTCCACTTCATGCCGAAACCGAGCCCGCCGAGGTAGGTCGGGCGCGAGACCATCGGCCAGGCTGTGGACTCCTCGGCGATCGTCTGCACGTCCGGGTAATCGCGGTACACCGCCTCGTTCAGCTCGCGCAGGAACTGGATGGCCGCGAGGTTCTCCTTGCCGCCGTACTCATTCGGAATCCACTCGCCGGGCGCGCGCGCGTAATCGAGGTAGAGCATCGAGGCCACGGCATCCACGCGCAGACCGTCAATGTGGTACTTGTCGAGCCAGAAGAGTGCGCTCGAGACAAGCAGCGAGCGCACCTCGTAGCGGCCGTAGTTGAAAATGCTCGAGCCCCACTCCGGGTGATAGCCCCTTTTGGGATCGGCGTGCTCGAAGAGATGAGTACCGTCGAAGTACGCCAGCCCATGCCCGTCGTTGGGGAAGTGCGACGGCACCCAGTCGAGGATGACACCGATGCCGGCAGCGTGCAGCCGGTCTACCAGGTACATGAGGCCCTGGGGCGTGCCGTAGCGCGCGGTCGGCGCGAAGTAGCCAGTCGTCTGGTAACCCCAGGAGCCGTAGAACGGGTGCTCGGTGATCGGCAGCAGCTCGACATGGGTGAAGCCCATCTCGCTGACGTACGCCGGCAGCTGCTCGGCCAGCTCGCGGTAGGTAAGGAAGCGGTTGCCGTCTTCAGGAACGCGCCGCCACGATCCCAGATGCACCTCGTAGATGGCCCACGGCGCATCAAGGGCGTTGGCTTGTGCGCGCCGTTTCATCCACGCCTGATCGTTCCAGTCGTAATCGAGCGCCCAGACGATCGAGGCTGTGCTCGGCGGCGTCTCGCACGCCACGGCAAACGGATCGGCCTTGTCTACCTCGTAGCCGTGGTATCGCGAACGCAACCGGTACTTGTAGCGCGCGCCGGCCTCGACCCCGGGCACGAAGCCTTCCCAGATGCCCGAGCCGTCGGCGCGCGGCCGCAGCCGATGGACATCTGGGCGCCAGTCGTTGAAATCGCCGATCACCGAGACCGCTTCGGCGTTCGGCGCCCAGACCGCGTAGTAGCAGCCGCGGATTCCCGCGCGCTCGAGCAGGTGGGCGCCGAGTTTCTCGTAGAGGCGATGGTGCCGGCCCTGCCGGAAGAGATAGATGTCGTAATCGCTGAGCAGGCTGAACTCGGCGACTGTCTCAACCGTAGCCGTGGAATCGCTTTTTCGCAGGTTTGCCTCCCTGTCCCCGAAGGTTGACCAAAGAACTTGTTCGCCTGCGTTCCATCTCCCGCGACCGCGCATGACACCGTGTCGCCGGACACGCGCGCGGGTGAAAACATGGTTAACTCGATAACTTTAGCGGGCCTGGCGCGTTTAAGCAAACCCGCGCTATCATACTCGCAGAGGGGTAAGCAGCACACTTCCTCTGCAATCGGCGGCATTTTTGACGTGCATCAAAGCCCTGCGGCGGATATTGTGGTGTGATTGCCTGGCGGGTATTTATAATCCCAGGACGGGAAGGAGAACGCGCGCCCCTGGCCTTCTGGTGGCGGGTGATCACGACCGGATCATGAAAGCCGAGAGCACACGGTTCGTCAGCCGCCTGACCCGCGAGTCGCTCGCGCTCATTTTGGCAGGCGGACGCGGGTCGCGGCTCAAACAGCTCACGCTATGGCGCGCAAAGCCCGCGGTGCCCTTCGGCGGCAAGTTTCGTATCATTGACTTCCCGCTTTCCAACTGCATCAATTCCGGCATTCGCCGCATCGGCGTGCTCACTCAGTACAAGGCGCATTCGCTCATCCTCCACATCCAGAAGGGTTGGGGCTTTCTGCGCGGTGAGTTCGGCGAATTTGTCGAGCTGCTGCCGGCGCAGCAGCGTATCGAGGCATCGTGGTATGCGGGCACTGCGGACGCGGTGTACCAGAACCTCGACATTATCCGTAACCACGATCCCCGCTACGTCCTGATCCTGGCCGGCGACCACGTCTATAAGATGGACTATGGGCCGCTCATCGCCTTCCACGTGGAAACGGGCGCCGATGCCACCGTCGCGTGCATCGAGGTGCCGCTGTGGCGCGCGCGCGACTTCGGCGTGGTCAATGTGGACGAAACCGGGCGCGTGACGCGCTTCGAGGAGAAGCCACAGCAGCCGCAGCCGCTTCCTGGCCGGACGGACATCTCGCTCGCGAGCATGGGCATCTACGTGTTCAACACCGATTTCCTCTGCGAGCAGCTCATCCGCGACGCCGACAACACGTATTCCAGCCACGACTTCGGCAAGGACGTTCTGCCATCCATCATTGGCACTCACCGCGTGATGGCCTATCCCTTCCGCGATCCGCTCACTGGGCGCCCGGCGTACTGGCGAGATGTCGGTACGCTGGATGCCTACTACGAGGCGAACATGGAGCTCATCCAGGTGACGCCCGAGCTCAATCTCTACGACCAGTCCTGGCCCATCTGGACGTACCAGGAACAGTTGCCGCCCGCGAAGTTCGTATTCGACGACGACACGCGCCGGGGAATGGCCGTAGACTCCATGGTCTCGGGCGGCGACATCATTTCTGGAGCGGTCGTGCGTCGTTCGCTGCTGTTCTCCAACGTGCGCGTGGAGGCCGCGAGCGAGATCACCGATTCCGTGATCTTGCCGAACGTCAGCATCGGCAGCCGCTGCCGCTTGCGCAGAGTGATCGTGGACAAGGGCTGCCGCATCCCGGACGGCACCGTCATCGGCGAGGACCCGCAAGAGGATGCACGGCGTTTCTACATCTCCCCGCAGGGCGTCACGCTTGTGATTCCCGAAATGCTTGGCCAGGAGATCCATCATGTCCGCTGAGCGCCTCAAGGTGGTGCTCCTCTGGCACATGCACCAGCCGCAGTATCGGGATCTTGTCAGCGGCACGTATCATTTCCCTTGGACCTATCTGCATGCCATCAAAGATTACGTGGACATGGCCGCGCACCTCGAGACCGTACCCGGCGCGCGCGCGGTCGTCAACTTCGCTCCGCTGCTGCTCGAGCAGCTCGAAGACTACGTGCGTGGCCTAAACGGCTTCCTCAACAACGGCATCGCCATTCCCGACCCGCTACTCGCAGCTCTCGCCTCCCCGGTACTGCCGGTGGAGACCGAGTCAAGGTTGCACCTCGTCAAGGTATGTCTGCGCGCGAACGCATCGCGCATGATCGAGCGCTTCGCACCCTACCGCCAGCTTGCAGAGATGGCGCGCTGGCTCATCGAGCATCCGCCGGCCGTGCGCTACCTGTCGGGTCAGTTCCTGTTCGATCTGCTTGTCTGGTACCACCTCGCGTGGCTAGGCGAGACGGTGCGCCGCGGCGATGCGCGCGTGCGCCGACTTATGGACAAGGCGAGCGGCTATAGCGTGCACGACCGGCGTGAGTTGCTCGCGCTTATCCACGAGCTCATTGCCGGTATTGTGCCGCGCTACCGGCGTTTGGCCGAGCGCGGGCAGGTGGAGCTTTCGGTCACGCCCTATGCGCACCCCATCCTGCCGCTGCTGCTCACGTTTGACGCGGCGCGCGAGACAAACCCGCAGGCGCCTTTGCCGCGCGCGGCACGCTACCCGGATGGGATGGAGCGCGCCCGCTGGCATGTGCAGGAGGGCCTCCGCTGCTTTGAGCGGCACTTCGGTTTCCGGCCGGCCGGCTGCTGGCCGGCCGAGGGTGGCGTAAGCGAATCGGCGCTTAGGCTTCTCGCCGAGGCAGGTTTCACCTGGGCGGCGAGTGGCGAGGGCGTGCTTCGCAACAGCCTCGCCCGTTCCCATCACGCCGAGCACGCCATGAAGGCAGCCTGGCTATACCGACCCTACAAGATGGCGGATACGGATCTTGTGTGCTTCTTTCGCGACGATGGGCTGTCCGACCTGATCGGCTTTACCTACGCCAACTGGCATGCGGACGATGCGATTGCCAATTTCGTGCACCATCTCGAGGGCATCGCCAATTCCTGTTGCGGCCACCCCGGCCGTGTGGTCACGATCGCCCTCGACGGCGAGAATGCCTGGGAGCATTACCCGGAGAATGGCTACTATTTCCTCCACGCGCTTTATGCGCGCCTTGCCCAGCACCCGCAGCTCGAGCTCACTACCTTCTCCGACTGTCTCAAGGCGCAAGCGGCCACAGCGCGGCTTCACACGCTCGTGGCCGGCAGTTGGGTGTACGGCAATTTTTCCACCTGGATCGGCGAGCCGTCTAAGAATCGCGGCTGGGATATGCTGGTCGAGGCCAAGCAGGCCTATGACGCCGCGGCCGCACGGCTCGAGCCCGAGCGCCTGGCGCGGGCAACGCGACAGCTTGCCGTCTGCGAGGGCTCGGACTGGTTCTGGTGGTTCGGAGACGAAAACCCTGCGGCCACGGTCGCCGACTTCGAGCGACTCTATCGCCAGCACCTCACCAATCTCTATCAGCTCATCGGTGTCGAGCCGCCCGAATACCTGGCACGCGCGTTCAGCTTTGGCGCCGGGTCGCCAGTGCTCGGTGGAGTGATGAAGCCGGGCAAGGCCGGCACAGGCAGCGAGTAACGCGTGTTACGAGTCGTCTATCCCCTGCACTTGTAATGCGCCCGCAACGGGTTACTCGCCACTCGCCGCTCGCCACCCGCCGTGCCGGTGTTCTATTGCACCTGACATCACTGCCTGGCGGTGATCTGGGTGCGGACGCCTATCGCTTCGTGGATTTTCTCGCCTCCACCGGCATGACGATCTGGCAGATGCTGCCACTTGGGCCGACGCATGCCGGCGGTTCGCCCTACCACGCCCTGTCGGTGCACGCAGGTAACCCGCGCCTCGTGTCGCTCGCATTGCTGGTGGAATGGGGATGGCTGAAGACCACGGAAGGTGATCGCCGTGAGCTTCTGCGCGAGGCCTATGAGGGCTTCCGGCAGCGTGGCCGCGCCGATGAGCAGGCAAGATACGAGACCTTCAAGCATCATGCACGGACCTGGCTCGAAGACTACGCGCTCTTCGAGGCGCTGCGCAAGCAGTACGATTCCCGCCCGTGGTGGGAGTGGGAGTCTGCGCTGCGTGACCGCCATCGTGCAGCGCTCGTTGAGGCGCGCGAGCGGCATGCTGAGCAGATTGAACTTGTACGCTTCGAACAGTTTCTGTTCGCGCGCCAGTGGGAGCAGCTTCGCGACTATGCTCGCCGCCGTGGGGTGCTATTCTTCGGCGACATGCCGATCTTCGTTGCCCACGACAGTGTTGAGGTCTGGGCGCACCGCGAGTACTTCAAGCTCGACGAGACGGGCCAGCCGGTCGTGGTCTCCGGCGTGCCGCCGGATTATTTCTCTGCCACGGGGCAGCGCTGGGGCAATCCGCTTTATCGCTGGGAGCGCTTGAGGGAGGACGGATTCGTGTGGTGGGCCGAGCGGCTTGAGAGCGAGCTCGGGCGCTTCGATCTCGTGCGGGTGGACCACTTCCGCGGCTTTAAGGCCTGTTGGGAAATCCCTGCGCACGAGCCGACGGCGGTGCACGGCCGATGGGTCGAGGTCCCGGGCAAGGCGCTGTTCGATGCGCTGCTCGATCGTTTCGGCTGGCTCCCGCTGGTCGCCGAGGACCTCGGGCTCACCACACCCGAGGTACACGCGCTGCGCCGGCACTACGGCATCCCCGGCATGTACGTGCTGCAGTTCGCCTTCGACGGCACCGCCGACAATCCCTACTTGCTGCACAACCATGAGCCACATGCCGTGGTGTACACCGGTACGCACGACAATGACACGACTCGCGCCTGGTTCGAAAATCTTTCGCCCCCAATGCAGTGGCGCGTGATGGATTATCTCGGATTCCCCACCGAACCCATGCCGCAGCCGCTCATGCGCGCTGCCCTCTCATCGGTAGCACGGCTTGCTATCCTGCCCATGCAGGACGTGCTCGGGCTCGGGCGCGGGCACCGCATGAACACCCCTGGCACGGAGTCGGGCAATTGGCAGTGGCGTTTCGAATGGAGCCAGCTCACGGACGAGATCCAAGAGTGGCTACGACGGGCGGTAGTGTTGTACGGAAGGGATAGAAGGGGCGAGGGTCGAGGACCGAAAGACGAGCGCGGGTAAGTCGTGTCTTTCGTTTTTACCCTCGCCCCTCGACCTCGATCCTCGATTCACAGCCACACCATACACCCCGTCTCGAACCGGTGGCTCAGGTTCGGGTGGAAGGGGTACATGCGGATCTTGTAGTACTGAAGCCCGGGCAGGCGGGGCTCGAGGTCAAGCCGGTAGAGCGTTTCGCCAGCCTCATTGCGCCCCTGCGCGATGAACACGTGACGGTCGCGGATGAGGAACTCGCCGCTCTCCGATTCCGTGCCGACCAGGCATTCCACCAGCACGTCGTCCGGTTCCAGGCCGTTGAGGAATGCCGCTACCTGCAGCGTCAGCATGGTCCCGGCGCGGATCTGTGTCGGTGGATCATCCAGGCGGCGGATGTGTACGCCCGGCCAGTTTTTGAAGATGTGTTTCTTCCACTGCGCCAGCTCCTGGGCACGCCTGCCAGCGTCGCTAGTGAGTACAAGACGCTGACGGATGGCCGGAACGTAGTACTGCCGCACGTAATCCATGACCATGCGCTGGGCGTTGAAGCGCGGCAGGATGGTCTTCATCGAGGCCTTGGACTTCCTGACCCAGCCCTCCGAGTAGCCGTGGCTGTTGCGCTGGTAGTAGAGCGGAATGACCTGCTTCTCGAGCAGGTCATAGAGTTCCTGTGCCTCTTCACGCTCACGCCAGGCACGTTCCTGTTGCGGGTCGTGCGGGGTGATGGCCCAGCCGTTCCCCCCGTTGTAACCCTCGCCCCACCAGCCGTCGAGCACAGAAAGATTGATCACACCGTTGATGGCTGCCTTCTCGCCGGAGGTGCCGCTCGCCTCTTGGGGATACTCGGGCGTGTTGAGCCAGACGTCCACGCCGGTGACCAGCTTGCGCGCGAGCGCCAGATCGTAGCCCTCGAGCAGAATCAGGCGTCCCTCGAATTCCGGACGGCGCGCATACTCGTGAATAGTCTGGATGAGCTGCTGCGCCGGAAAGTCGTGAGGGTGTGCCTTGCCGGCGAAGATGACCAGGCAGGGGTATTTGGGATCGTTGAGCAACCGTGCCAGGCGAGTGGGGTCGGCGAGCAGTAGCGTGGCGCGTTTGTAAGTGGCGAAGCGACGTGCGAAACCGATGGTGAGTATGTCGATGCTTCGTGGGTTGAGATGCTCGACGCAGCGTTCAATCAGCGCCTCGCTCATGCCGTTGCGCCGGTGCTGCAGGATCAGCCGGCGCCGCACATCCTGCAACATCTCGCTCTTGAGCGACTGGCGCAAGCTCCAATAGCTGTGATCGGGCAATTCGTCAATATGCTCCCAAAACTTCTCGTTGAGTAGCTCGTTTCGCCAGCTTCCGCCGAAGCGCATGTCGAAGAGGTTCGCCCACTCGCGCGCCAGAAACGTGGGTACGTGCACGCCATTGGTGACGTAGCCGACCGGGTTCTCTTCTGGCGGAATCTGAGGCCAGATGAAGGCCGCCATGCGCGAGGCGATCCCGCCGTGGATGCGTGAGACCCCGTTGCAAAAGCGCGCCCCTCGCAGCGCGAGTGCTGTCATGTTGAAGCCGTCCTGCCTAGCAGGGATGGCGCCGAGCGCAAGTAGCTCGTCGAGCGTCGTCTTGAGCGCTTTGGCGTAATCCGCGAAGTATGTCGTCATCAGGTCTCGGTCGAAGACATCGTGTCCGGCCGGCACAGGCGTGTGGGTGGTGAACACCGTGTTGGCGGCCGCGGCCTCGAGCGCCGCATCGAAGCTCATGCCGGCCTCGACGAACTCTCGGACGCGCTCGAGAACCAGAAACGCGGCATGCCCTTCGTTGATGTGCCAGACGGTCGGGGAAAGCCCGATGGCGCGCACGGCGCGCACACCGCCGATGCCGAGCACGATCTCCTGCTGGATGCGCGTGTGGGCATCCCCTCCGTAGAGCTGGTAAGTGATGTGGCGATCGGGCTCGGAGTTCTCCGGCAGGTCGCTGTCGAGCAGGTACAGCGTGATGTGCCCGGCCTTGGCCTTCCACACCCGCAAGTGCACCTGCCGCCCGGCGATGTCCACCCTCACGCGCACCTCGCGCCCCTCGGCGTCGAGCGCGGGGGTGATCGGCAGGTCGGCGAAGTTCGTGGGCGTATAGTGCGCGATCTGGTTGCCATGTCCGTCTATGGTCTGGGTGAAATAGCCCTGACGGTAGAGAATGCCCACAGCAACGAGCGGCAGCCCGAGGTCACTTGCCGCCTTGCAGTAGTCGCCGGCAAGGATGCCGAGGCCGCCGGAGTAGATCTGCACGCTTTCATGCAGTCCGAATTCGGCGCAGAAATAGGCGACCAGTTCGGTTTCGGGATCGAACTGTTCGCGGATCGCGGCCGAGGGGCCGGCCTGGTGATAGGTATCGTAGGCGGACAGAACACGGTTGTAGTCCTCGATGTAAATGCGGTCCTCGGCGGCCTCTTCGAGGCGCTTCTGAGACACGCGGCGCAAAAATACCTTGGGGTTGTGGCCACAGGCCTCCCACAGCTGGCGGTCGAGGCGATAGAAGAGGCCGCGCACCTCGCGGTCCCAGCTGTACAACAGATCATTGGCCAGTTCCTCGAGGCGCTTGAGCCGTTCGGGAAGCACGGGGTTGACTTCGAGCGTGTAGCGGGTGCCGGTCATGCCTGGTTATCGATCGGTCATAAATATGAATGCCGCGTGCAGCATAGAACGCGCGCGGCGGGCCGCTCCATAGTATAGTATGCGCTGCCGGCATGCACACGCGCGTCCCGGTCAAGACCGCTCTTCGATGCGCAAGTCCGATTTTCGCTACGATCTGCCCGATGCACTCATCGCGTGCCATCCCGTCGAGCCTCGCTCGGCCGCACGCCTGCTCGTGCTCGACGGCACGACCGGCTCCTGGCAGGACCGGACGTTTCGGGAGCTGCCGCAAATGCTTTGCGCTGGTGATCTGCTCGTGTTCAACGACACGCGTGTGATTCCAGCACGGCTGCTCGGGTACAAGCACGGGACTGGCGGACGCGTCGAGGTGCTAGTGGAGCGGCTGCTCGATGAGACACGCGCGCTCGCCCAGGTGCACGCGAGCAAGCCGCCGCGACCGGGCAGCCTTCTTTGCTTCGAACACGACATCGCGGCGCTCGTTTGCGCGCGCCGCGACGAGTTTTACGAGCTCGACTTCGCGCCTCTTGCGGTCATGGCGGTGCTGGAGCGAGCCGGGCATGTGCCGCTGCCGCCCTACCTCGGCCGTCCAGACGAGGAGGCCGACCGCCAGCGCTACCAGACGGTTTACGCGCGCGTGCCAGGATCAGTGGCCGCCCCCACGGCCGGACTGCACTTCGATCAGGCACTGCTCGATGCGCTAAAGGAGGCGGGCGTGGTGTTTGGTTATGTGACGCTGCACATCGGGGCGGGGACTTTTCAGCCGCTGCGCGGCGAGGAGGTCGAGCGCCAACGTCTGCACGCAGAATGGCTGCGCGTAGACGAGCAACTGTGCGCACGAGTGAACACCGCACGCGCTGCCGGCCGACGGGTAGTGGCCGTGGGCACGACCACGGTACGCGCACTCGAGACCGCCTGGCAGGATGGACGGCTTCGGCCCATGGAGGGCGAAACGGAGATATTTATCTATCCCGGCTACCGCTTTCATGTCGTCGACGCGCTTATCACTAATTTCCACCTGCCCGAGTCCACGTTGCTTATGCTGGTGTGCGCCTTCGCCGGCACGGCGAACGTGCTTGCCGCCTACCGGCATGCGGTCGAGAGTAAATACCGGTTTTACAGTTACGGTGACGCGATGTTCGTCTTACCCCAGAGGAAAGGGGAAAGAGAAAAGAGCAAAGATCGAGAGGGGTAAGTTTTCTTTCTCTATCTCTTGGATCATTCCGTCCGCTCATGAAATTCGAATTGATCGCCACCGACGGCGCCGCCCGGCGCGCTCGTTTGATCCTTGAGCGCGGTACGGTTGAGACCCCAGCGTTCATGCCGGTTGGGACCTACGGCACGGTCAAGGCCATGACCCCGGAGTGGCTACGCGCCACCGGCACCGAGATTGTGCTCGGCAATACCTTCCATCTCATGCTACGCCCGGGTGTGGAGGTGATTCGTGCGCACGGCGGGCTGCACCGGTTCATGCACTGGGACGGGCCGATCCTCACCGACTCGGGCGGCTTCCAGGTCTGGAGCCTCGCCCGACTGCGCAAGATCCGTGAGCAAGGGGTATGGTTCCAGTCGCCGGTGGACGGGGCGCGGGTCTTCCTCGGGCCGGAGGAATCCATGGCCGTCCAGGAGGCGCTCGGCGCCGATATTGTTATGGCGTTCGACGAATGCACACCGTACCCGGCCACAGAGCCGCAGGCGCGCGCCTCGATGGAACGGTCGCTGCGCTGGGCAGAACGCTCCCGGCGCGCCCATGCCGGCCGGGCTGGCGCGCTCTTTGGCATCGTGCAGGGCGGTGTGTACGAGCACCTGCGCGACATCTCGCTCAGCGGCCTCATGCAGATCGGTTTCGACGGTTATGCGCTCGGAGGTCTCTCGGTGGGCGAGACGAAGAGCGAAATGCTCCGTGTGCTCGATCATATCGCACCGCGCTTGCCTCGCGGGCAGCCGCGCTATCTCATGGGGGTGGGCACACCCGAGGACCTGGTGGAGGCGGTGCGCCGCGGTATGGACATGTTCGACTGCGTGTTGCCCACTCGCAACGCGCGCAACGGCTGGCTCTATACAACCCATGGCGTACTCAAGCTCCGCAACGGGCGTTATGCGCGCGACACCCGGCCGGTGGACGAGCACTGTGGCTGCTACACCTGCGCCCACTACAGCCGCGCCTACCTGCGCTACCTGCAGCAGGCGGGCGAGATCCTCGGGGCGGTGCTCGCCACCGTCCACAATCTGCACTATTACCAGAGCCTGATGCGCTCGCTGCGTGCGGCCATCGAGGAAAAAAGACTGGAGGATTTTGTCGAGAAGTTTTATCGTATGCGCCGTGCCGGCGAACCCGGCACTACCGAAAACTGAAAGATCGGGCAATGCCAAAAGAACGAAAGCGGATTGACACGGCAAAGCCTTTAACCGGCTGAATACTGTCGATCCTGTCAATTGCTCTGGGGGAATCTCCATGAATCTGTTCATCGCTGATGCCCTGGCCCAGGCCCCGGCGCAGGGCGCTCCACCGACCGGCGGTGGCATGTTTTCGCTGTTGCTGCTGGTGGTCATGTTCGTGGCCTTCTACTTCCTGCTGATCCGCCCGCAGGCCAAGCGCGCCAAGGAGCACAAGGCCATGGTGGCCTCGCTCGCCAAGGGGGACGAGGTGGTCACAGCCGGTGGCGTGTTGGGGCGCATCAGCAAGCTCGATGACAACTACCTTTTGCTCGAGATCGCCGATGGCGTGGAGATCAAGGTCCAGCGCCAGGCCGTGCAGGCCGTGCTTCCCAAAGGTACGCTCAAATCCGTGACGAGTGGCTAACACAATTTGTAGCGGGCGTGATGTAAGGTACCCGACTTTTCCTTGCACTCGTCACTCGTTGCACGAAACCATGAACAAATACCCGCTCTGGAAAAACCTGCTGGTCATTTCCGTGGTGGCGCTGGGCGTGGTCTACGCGGCTCCGAACGTCTTCGGCGAGGTACCGGCGGTGCAGATCTCCCCGACGCGCAACGCCCAGGTGGATCAGGCGTTGCTTTCACGCGCCGAGAGCATATTGCGCGATGCCGGGCTTCCCTACACCGGGGGGCAACGCGGCGAGCGCGGTGTTCTCATCCGTTTTGCGGACACCGAAACACAGATCAAGGCGCGCGACCTGCTACAGCGTGCGCTGGGAGAGGGCTACACGGTAGCGCTTAACCTGTTGCCGGCCACACCAGCATGGCTCACGGCGCTCGGCGCCCGACCCATGTACCTTGGGCTCGATCTGCGCGGCGGCGTGCATTTCCTCCTGCAAGTGGACACGCGCACGGTCGTCAAGAAGGTCGAGGAATCCTACGCTGACGATCTGCGGCGTGTGATGCGCGAGCAGCGCATTCGCTACCTCGCCGTCCGCCGCCTCGAGGGCGGCGGCATCGAGGCGCGCTTTCGCGACGTCGCAGAGCGCAAGCGGGCGCTTGATCGGCTTAGCACCGAACTGCCTGAGCTTGCGTTCAATGAGGTTGCCGCGGACGGCGAGTTCCTGCTCGTCGGCCGCCTCAAGCCCGAGGCGCTGGCAGACAAGAAGCGCTTTGCGCTCGAACAAAACATCACCGCGCTTTCCAACCGCGTGAACGAGCTCGGTGTCGCCGAGCCCGTGATCCAGCAGCAGGGCGAAGACCGTATCGTGGTGCAGTTGCCCGGTGTGCAGGACACGGCCAAGGCCAAGGAGATCCTCGGGCGCACGGCTACGCTCGAGTTCATGCTGGTAGACGAGGATCATGATCTCGCCGCCGTGCTCGCCGGACAGGTGCCTGCGGGTTCCAAACTCTACAAGATGCGCGACGGCCGGCCGATCCTGCTCAAGAATCGCGTGATCTACTCCGGTGACAACATCGTGGACGCCGCCCCCGGCTTCGACAGCGTGAGTGGCCGGCCGATCGTCGGTATTACGCTTGACGCGCGTGGCGCGGCCATCAACCAGCGGGTGACGGGCGAGAATATCGGCCGGCGTATGGCGGCAGTTTACATCGAGATCCGCGCCGAGCCACGCTTGGATGAGCAGGGGCGCCCAGTGCTCGACGATCGCGGCAACCCGCAGCGCCTGAGCCGGCGCATCGAGGAGGTCATCACCGCGCCGGTGATCAAAAGCCAGCTTGGTAAACGTTTTCAGATCGAGGGCCTCGACAGCGTGGAAGAGGCGACCGAGCTCGCGCTGCTGCTGCGTGCCGGAGCGCTATCGGCGCCCGTATACATTGTCGAGGAGCGCACCGTCGGGCCGAGTCTCGGCGCGGACAACATCGCCCAAGGCGTCAATGCGGCGCTTCTCGGCGCGGTACTGGTGCTCGGATTTATGGCGATCTATTACCGCTCGTTCGGGCTGATCGCCAACGTCGCGCTCGTCGGCAACGTGGTGCTGCTGGTGGCCATTATGTCGCTGCTTCAGGCGACGCTCACGCTGCCCGGCATCGCCGGCATCGTGCTCACCATCGGCATGTCCGTGGATGCAAACGTGCTCATCTTCGAGCGCATCCGCGAGGAACTGCGCAACGGCAACTCCCCCCAGGCCAGTATCCACGCTGGTTTCGAGCGTGCATGGGCGACGATCCTTGACTCCAACGTTACGACGCTCATCGCCGCACTGGTGCTGTTCAACTTCGGCACCGGTCCGGTCAAAGGCTTCGCCGTCACGCTGTCGATTGGCATCCTGACTTCCATGTTTACCGCCGTCATGGTATCGCGCGCCATCATCAACGCGCTCTACGGCGGGCAGCGCCTGCGCACGGTCCCGGTTTGAGAGAAGAAATTAGAGGAGCGCGCGCACTGTGGAATTCTTTCGCAAGGTACCCAATATCGATTTCATGGGACGCCGTCGCTTGGCGCTCGTCCTCTCCACAGCCCTCAACCTTGCCACTGTCGTGCTGCTCATCACGCTCAAGCTCAACTTGGGCCTGGACTTCACCGGCGGCACGCTGGTCGAGGTGCACTACGAGCAGGCAGTCGAGGTGGCCGACGTGCGCCAGGCGCTCGCCGACGGCGGCATCGACCGCGCAAGCGTTCAGCACTTCGGTACCGCGCAGGACGTGCTGGTGCGCTTGCCCTTGGAGGAGGCGCGCTCAAGCGCCGAGCAGAGTAACCGGGTAATGGAGGCGCTGCGTGCGCCCTACGGCGAAATTCTTCTCGAGCGCCCCGCCGGTGGCAGCGCTGGAACCCAGCAATGCGTCTTTGCCGGCAAGCGCGAGCCCCACGCCTGCAGGGTGCAGATGCGCCGCGCGGAATTCGTCGGCCCACAGGTCGGGCGCGAGCTGTACGAAAAGGGCATCCTGGCACTCGTGTACGCCATGCTCGGCATTCTGATCTATGTGGCATTCCGCTTCGAGTGGCGCTTCGCCGTGGGCGCGGTGGTGGCGACCCTGCACGACGTGCTCCTCACCCTCGGCTTCTTCAGCATTACCCGGCTCGAATTCACGCTTGTGGAGCTTGCCGCCGTACTTACCGTGATGGGCTACTCGATCAACGACACCGTGGTGGTCTTCGATCGCATCCGCGAGAATTTCCGCAAGCGTCGCGGCGAGGAGGTTCCTGCCATCATGAACGCCGCTATCAACGAAACCCTGTCGCGCACGGTGATGACCGGTCTGACGACACTGCTAGTGGTGGGCGCGCTGTTCGCGCTCGGTGGCGAGGCCCTGCGCGGGTTGTCGGCCGCGCTCATCTTCGGCATCGTGGTGGGCACCTATTCCTCGGTTTTTGTCGCAAGCCCCGCGGTCCTGGCCCTGGGGCTGACGCGCGAAGACATGCTGCCGCCCAAGAAGGAGGAGGGGGTGGACGACCGGCCTTAGAGGCAGGAGGCAGGCGAGGGCCAACCCCGTGCTTTCCTGTCTTCGGCCTTTTCTCCCCTGGCCGCCTACCTTTAATCCCGCCAGGTTCCGCTTTCATCGGCACGCGGCTGTCCCTCGCTCAGGCGCGTGCCAGAATCAGGAAAACCCGTAAAGGGGCTCGCCATGTCCTGGATGATCTTTCCCGGCAACCCGGCGCTGTCGGCGCTCGCGCTGTTTTTGATCGCGATCCCCTTCCTGTACGCGGCGCGCCGGCCCATGCACGGCCTGATCCGCTCCGCGGCGCGCACGGCCAACTCCGCCCTGCGTTTAGGGGCGCGCTGGCTGATGCTCACCGCCGCGGAGCTGCGCAATCGCAACCGCGTGGTGCTGCTCGCGCACGGGCGCGAGGAGGTCACGCAGGCCATCGAGCGTGAGTTCGAGCGCGTGACCGCGATCGTTAATCGCGACCTGCACGGCTACCCGACGCTGCAGCGCAAGCTCATGGATGAGATCACGCATATCGAGGAAGACTACAAGAAATGTGGCGAGGTGCCACCGCCGCCCCCCGAATGGACAAAGGCAGTGGCGACCATCGCAAGGCTCAAGGACAACGGCGACGGGCTGGTACAAAAGATTCTCGAGGACATCAGCCGCTCGCTCGAGCGCATCTACGATCGCGTGGTGGGGGAATACCGGCGCGCCTATGAGGACCGCCATCGCATTCTCAAAGGTTTCCTGCCCTTCTGGCGCTCGGTCGAGCATACGCTTGCGCGTGTGGACAAGAACTTGACCGGCTTGCAGGAGTCGGCCTCGCGCATCGACGCGCTCATGGAAAAGTACCAGGAGATCGCTGCCGGCAGTGAGAGGGCCGAGCACGCGCTCAGCGCCTCAGCAACCACCCAGTTTGCGATTTCGGTCATCGTGCTCGCGATCGCCTTCGGCGGGGCGTTCGTGAATTTCTGGCTTATCGCCCGGCCCATGGCGGCCATGGTCGGCGGCGGCCAGTACATCGTCGGTACGCTCGAGGCCTCGCACATAGCCGCGCTCGTCATCATTTTGCTGGAGACCACCGCAGGTCTGTTCCTGATGGAGTCGCTGCGAATCACGCACCTCTTCCCGCGCGTGCACAACATGCCTGATCGGCGCCGCCACCTGATCCTGTGGGCGTCGCTTGCGTTCCTGGTCATTTTGGCCGGTGTCGAGGTGGCGCTCGCGGTAATGCGCGACCAGATCATCGCCGCCGACATTGCGCTCAAGCGGGGTTTGGGCGGCGAGGCAGCGGCCGCCGCGGCAGCGGCTGCGGAATTGGGATGGGTCGCCAAGATCCCGGTCGCCGGCCAGATGATCCTCGGAGCGGTGCTGCCATTCCTGCTCGCCTTCGTGGCGCTGCCGTTTGAGTATTTCATCTATTCGTCGCGCACTGTACTGGGGGCGCTGCTCGTTGTGATCATCCGCGGCCTGGCCTTTGCGTTGCGGATCGCAACCAACTTCCTGCGGCAACTGGGCGGTTTTCTGGTGATGCTCTACGACGTGGTGGTGTTCATTCCGCTCTGCATCGAGCGCTGGGTGGAGGCGGTGCGCAACAGGAGGGCGGGCGGGGGGAGGGCAGCCACTGCGGTCGCGCCCTACAGTGATACGGGCGGCTTCCGCAAGACCGGCTGAGGTGAAAGACCGTCATGAAACGCCTGATGCCCATATGGGGGCTGATCCTGACGGCGGCACTGGGTGCCTGCACTGACTCGCGCAGCCAGGCGCAGGCCGTGTACCTGCTCGTGGACACCTCCGGTTCGTACTCCAAGGAGCTCGACAAGGCCCAATACCTCATCAACTATTTGCTTGGCACGCTCAACCCGGGTGACACGTTCGCCGTGGCGCGCATCAAAAGCCGCAGTTTCACCGAGAAGGACATTCTCGCTAAGGCCACTTTCGCCAAGGATCCGCTTCTGGCCAACGCCCAGAAGCGCGCCTTTAAGGAAAATGTCGCCCGGCTCAAGAAGCAGACGGTACGCGGCAGTTTTTACACCGACATCACCGGTGGCATCCTCCAGGCGGCGGAGTTTCTGCACGAGACCAGGGCCGGACGCAAGACTATTTTGATTTTTTCCGACATGCAGGAGGAGCTGGACAAACACACCATCCGCGCTATCCCGATCAACCTCAGCGGCATCCGCGTGGTGGCGATCAACGTCACCAAGCTCGCCACCGACAACATGGACCCGCGCCGCTACTTCGGCCGGCTCGAATGGTGGGAGAAGCGTGTGCGCGAGGCAGGCGCCACCGAATGGCGCGTGGTCAACGATCTCGAGCACCTCGAGCGCGTCTTCGGAAGCTGAATTACAAGTCTGAAAATCACAGATAAACACAGATGAACTCGGATCGTTGATCTGTCTGTGGTGGCAATTTTATCTGTGGTTGTCTGTGGTTATAAGGATTTCAAGTTTCGTAACTCGTGGTTTTCCTCCCTTGAGCCCGGCTTTGCCGGGCTTTTTATTTGGTGCGCTGGCCTTGCGGCGTGCAGATTACCAAGCGCACCAAATCCGGGCGTGTAACGGAAAGCCTTCCCCGCATAGGTGCATCCTGCGGCGAGTCGGCGAGCAATATCGCGACAGAATCCCACCGAATCAGGACGTTAACGCACATCACTTTCTGGCACAGCGCTTGCCTTGACCGTGCAGGCTCCGTGTTTGTGCACGAAGAGCAATAAACTATTTCTGAGCAAGGCGGATGAACTGGCGCGAGTTTCGACAAGCGGGACATTGGCCGACGTTGCTGTCGGCGTTTTTGTACTTCGACATCAGCTTCATGGTATGGGTGGTCCTGGGGCCGTTGTCGCTGTACCTCACCAAGGACCTGGGGCTGTCCATCGAGGAGAAGTTCGGCGTCGTCGCCATCCCCATCCTGGCCGGCGCGCTGCTGCGCATCCCGCTCGGCATGGCTGCCGACCACATCGGCCCGAAACGCACCGGCCAGCTCGGCCAGCTGATCGTGGCGGCGGGCCTGGCCTACGCCTGGCTGTTCGGGCTGCATTCCAAGCTCGAGGTCGAAATCCTCGGCATGGTGCTGGGTGTCGCTGGGGCGAGCTTCGCGGTGGCACTGCCGCAGGCCTCGCGCTGGTACCCGCCGCGCTTGCAGGGTGTAGTGATGGGCATCGCCGGCGCCGGCAATATGGGGGTGGTGCTCGATTCGCTCCTTGTGCCCTGGCTGGCCGAGACCTTCGGCTGGCAGGCGGTGTTCGGTTTCCTGCTGATCCCGGTGGGGATCGTGTTCCTGCTCTATTCTTGGCTCGCCAAGGACGCGCCCGATCCGCGCGCGTCGGTGACGCTGAAGCACTACTTTGCGGTGCTCTCCGATGCGGATACCTGGTGGTTCATGTTCTTCTACTCGGTCACCTTCGGTGGCTTTGTGGGGCTCGGCAACGCGCTGCCGCTGTACTTTACGAACTGGTACCACGCCTCGGGCATCGCCGCCGGCATGATGGTGGCGCTCGTGGTGTTCGCCGGTTCGATGTTCCGCCCGGTGGGCGGCTGGGTGGCGGACCGGATCGGGGGAATCCGCGCGCTCCAGATCTTGTTTAGCGTGGTGGCAATGAGCTATTTCACCATCGCCTTCCTGCCGCAGGGGCCGCTGCCCACCGCGGAGATGATGACCCACGCGAAGGTGAGCGGCTGGGCGCTGACGCAGCTTCCGCCGGTCGCCTGGTTAGCGGTGGCGGTGTTCTTCATCGGTGCGCTCGCCCTCGGCATGGGCAACGGCTCGGTGTTTCAGCTCGTGCCGCTGCGCTTCCGCAACGAGATCGGCGTCGTAACTGGTCTGGTGGGGGCGGCCGGCGGGATCGGCGGCTTTTTTCTCGCCAAGACCCTCGGCTGGTCGAAGGCGCTCACCGGCGGCTTCGCCGCCGGCTTTTGGGTGTTCGCGGCCCTAGCGGCCCTCGGCCACTTTGGCCTTGCCCGGGTCAAGACACGCTGGCGCACGACCTGGGGGGCGGTGTCTGGCGCACGCGTCTAGCGGTGCGGTGGTCGAGTAGCGAGTAGTGAGTAAAACCACTACGATCGAGAGTTGTTTCGGTGCTCGCCGCTTGAAACTCGCTACTCGTCACCATGAATCCTGATCGTCTCCAGGTCGGCATCGGCTTTGCGAGCGAGATCGGCCGGCGCTCGGCCAACGACGACTTTGCGCTGGCGCGCGAAGATGTCCACGGCGTCGAGGTGCTGGCCGCCATCGCCGACGGTCTGGGCGGCGGGCCGGGCGGGCGGCTGGCTGCCGAAATTGTCGTGCGCGGTTTCGTCGAGGCCTACGAATGCCTGCCGCGCACCCTGGGGGTGGACCGTGCGGCGAGCCGCGCACTTGCCGCCATGAACCGCTGGATCCATGCCGAGGCGAATCGCAATCCCACCCAACGCGGCATGGCGACCACGTTCAGCGCCGTCATTTTGCGAGGACGCCATGCCCATGTCGTGCATGTTGGCGACACGCGCATCTACCGCCTGCGCGATGGGTGTCTTACCCGGCTTACCCGGGATCATGTCCACGAACATCCCGACATGCGCCATGTTCTGGTGCGTGCCGTGGGACTCGAGGACAGTGTGCGCGCCGACTACACGCAGCACGATCTTCGACCCCATGATCGCTTGCTGCTCTGTACCGACGGTGTACACGGGGTGCTCTCCGAGGCGCGTCTCGCGCAGCTCCTCGCACGTCGCGGCGCGCCCGAGGAAGGTGCGCGCCACGTGGTGGAAGAGGCCCTGCAGGCGGGCAGCCAGGACAACGCCACGGCGCTGATCGTAGACGTGCTCGCCGTGCCGGCCGCCGAGTGGATCGATCTCGAGTCGGCCGCCGCCAGGCTGCCGATCCTCGATATGCCAAGCAAGGGCGAGATCGTGGACGGCTTTCGACTCATCGAGACGATCGCAGACGGTCGCTATAGCCGGCTATTTCGTGCTGAAGATCTCGTCGAGCCGCGCGAGGTGGTATTGAAGTTTCCGCATCCGCGGGTGAAATCGGATCTTCAGTATCGGCGCGCCTTCGTGCGCGAGTATTGGATCGCTTCGCAGGTGAAAAGCCCATATGTCATGGAGGCCATCGAGCTGTCGGCGGGGCGCCAGACGAGACTCTATACAGTCATGCCGTGCTACTTGGGCGAAAGCCTGGAAAAACGGCTGCGGCGCCGGCCGCCTGTGTCGCTTGAGGAGGGTATCGCGATCGGACTCAAACTCGCCAAGGCGGTCTATGCCCTGAACCGCGCGCGCATCATTCATCGCGACATCAAGCCTGAGAACGTGCTGCTCGAGCGCTCGAGCGGCCTGAAGCTGCTTGACCTGGGCGTCGCGCGCCTGCCCGCCGTGGAGGGCACCGACACCGCGGAGATCCCCGGCACGCCGAGCTACATGGCGCCAGAGCTGTTCGACGGCCATCCGGGCGACGAGCGTTCCGAGGTCTATGCCCTGGGCGTGACGCTGTACCGGGTGTTCAGCGGGGGGCGCTATCCCTACGGCGAGATCGAGGCGTTCTCGCACCCGCGCTTTGCGCGCCGCACACCGCTTACGCGTCACCGGCCGGACCTGCCGGCCTGGCTCGATGCGGTGCTCGCGCGCGCGCAGGCCGTGGATCCCGCCGCGCGCCACGCTGACACCATGGAGCTCGCTTTTGATCTCGAAAACAATCTCACGCACACCGCACCGACCGTCCCGCCCCGCCGCTCACTCTACGAGCGCGATCCGTTGCGCTTCTGGCAGGCGATCGCCGCGGCCCTCGCCCTGGCACTGTTGGTCACGCTGCTCCTGCGTTGACTGCGTACCATCACCGTTCACACCTTGAGCTTCGTGCGCGTACAGCGATGATCGTGCAGGCGCTTGAAGCGTTTATCCGCGTGAAACGGGCCGCCCTCGACCCATCTCTGCGTCCGCTCTCCGAGAAAGGCGACAAGCATGAGCACTTAGACATGCCCTTGCGCGCGTTTACCACTGAGGGGTGGCGCGCGGTGATTCGGCGCATGAAGCAGATTGACGAGGGCCTCGACCTGGCGCTCATCCCGCTCAGGACCGAGCCGCTCGCGCGCTGGCTGGCCGAGAATGTGCGCCTGCCCGAGAAGGGTTTCAAGATTTCGTCTGCGCGTGCTGAGCTTGTCGAGTATTCGGTGGGGGACGGCAAGGGCTTCTGCCATGATATGGCCGTGATCGCGAATCGCGCCTGGTTCGGGGACTACTTCGGCAACAGGTCCTACGGCGTTGACGCCGAGATGGGGGCGGTGGAGGCCTTCGAGACGCCCGTCGCGCTGGACGCTGAGCGTTGTATCTACCAGGACGCCGCAGGGGGCATCTGGATGACAAAATTTCTCGCTCGAGATTCTATGCCGCCTCGATTCTTGCGACCGGCAGGATCGATATGCGCGATACCCGCGCGCGCACGATTATGGACCAACTTAGGTCTTCCTATCTTCGGCGAATTTTTTTGCCACCCGACGCAACCGTTACACGGGCCACGGGCAAGCTTTGGATCACCGGCTCGGGTCCAAAAGCCTCTACCGGCTCAATCCCAAGACTTGGCGCTTTACCGTCTATCGTCTTTTGCGCCTCGGCGCCGACACGCACACCGCAAGGTTCGCGGCGGACGGCGACGTCTGGACCAATTACGCCTCCTTCTCCAACGCCCACACCCGCACGCATCACGATGCCGGGGTCGTCGCGCGGCTGCGGCCACGATGACTCAGGGCATGTGGCGGGACTTGAAAGGGTGAACAAGCTGGCGCACGATGTTGTATCCGCTGTCGTGCACGGGCGCAAAGCCGGAATAGTTCGGATCGAGGACGCGAAATCCCTCAAGCCGGATGCCCGCATCCATGACGATCGCGCGTTGCAGAATCGCATGGGGATCGCCAAAGGCGCACCGCCTGCCGACGAGTTCACGGACCGAACGATAGGGGGAATCGGCGCGCACGGCGATGGCGAGTCGGAAATGCGACTCGCTTCGGGTCACGGTCTTCTCGAGCGGCTGCGCCGTCTTAAGAGACAAAGGAGGCCTGCGACGTGCCGGGAGCATCGGCTGATCATGGGGGTGCCCCCGAGGTCGCTCTTCGTAGTGCACAATCAGGTGTTGGCCTTGTTGCTTGGCAGCGCGTAGCGCGGCGTCGGCACAGGCGAACAGTGCCTCAGCCGACGCGGCCGGCAGGGGGACAAGGGGTAGGTCGCGATGCCGATGCGCAGTTCAAGCTCGACCTCCTCCCCGCCGAGAGACAGTAATTTTCCGCAGACCGCCCCGCGCAGCTCGCCCGCTAACCGGATTGCCTCGCTGGCAGTCGCGCCGCGTAGCAGCAATACGAATTCGTCACGCCCCGAGAGGGGTGGCAGGCGGTCGGTAGTGGCACCGTCGACACTCAGCGCTCGCAGGCCGTTGGCGATACGCGTGAGCGGTCAAATGACGAGGTAGGTGAATGCGGCGCACCACCTCGAGCAGCACCAGCAAGATCACGATCGCTTGGCGTCGGTGGCTGTTGAGTTTCTGCCGTTCGAGTGTCGCGTGCAGCCCGCGGGTGCTCAGCCCAATTCTCAGCTGTCCGGCCATCTTGTCGTTGATACCCATCGGCAGGTCGAAAATGCGCACCTCGGCATCATCCCGGCGGTGATGGCCGATCTCGGCCATCACATTACCGCGCTGGCGCAAGATCTGTGCGTAAACAATGTCTTCGTGTCGCACAAGCTCCTCGAGTCGCCGCTCGAAGAAATGGTAATCGTAGCCCACGATATGGTACGTCAGGGTTTGGGCGATGCGCCGACTCGGCTCGCGACCATGACGCTCGGCTGCTTCGAAAACCGCCCCTGAGTGCTCCTGCCATGCAAGATAGGTGCTGGCCGTCAGACCGCTCATTAAGGTGAGCGTGAGCACGAGCACAACCTTCAGGCGAAGGCCGAGCCGCAGCCACCGATTCATTGCTGACTGCAAATGGGTGGGGCGGTGGGTTCATGAAAAGAGACAACCAGCAATGTCCATGCCGCGTTTTTCAGCTTAGAATAGCCAGCGCATTGCCGGCTTATTTCTGTAACTTATTGATTTCCAAACATGTTGAATAATAGCGCTTGCGAGCAGTCCTAACGCCTGGGGCGGCGCGCTGCCGCATTTTACATCAGTCGATGGTGCGCACAGCGAGGCAAAAGAGGAGGTCGCTGTTGACATGTTCCGTAAAGATCTGACCATCAAAGGCTACGACGACGAGCTTTGGGAGGCCATGGAGGGTGAGCGGCGTCGCGAGGAAGACCACATTGAGCTCATCGCCTCGGAGAACTATGCGAGCCCGCGCGTGCTCGAAGCCCAGGGTTCGGTGCTCACTAATAAGTACGCCGAGGGCTATCCGGGGCGGCGCTACTACGGCGGCTGCGAGTACGTAGACATCGCCGAACGGCTCGCTATCGAGCGCGCCAAGCAGCTCTTTGGCGCCGACTACGCCAACGTCCAGCCGCACTCCGGCTCTCAGGCCAACGCCGCGGTGTACCTGGCCCTGCTTGAGCCTGGCGACACCATCCTTGGCATGAGCCTCGCCCACGGCGGGCACCTCACGCACGGCGCCAAGGTGAACTTCTCGGGTAAGCTGTTCAAGGCCGTGTCGTACGGCCTGAACGAGAAGACCGGCGTGATTGACTATGACGAAATGGAGCGACTTGCCCGCAAGCACAAACCCCGCATGATCGTAGGCGGCTTTTCGGCGTACTCGCGCGTGGTGGATTGGGCGCGCCTGCGCGCCATCGCCGACCAGGTCGGCGCCTATCTTTTCGTGGATATCGCGCACGTCGCCGGTCTCGTCGCTGCCGGGCTCTATCCCAATCCCGTGCCTGTGGCCGATGTCGTGTCTTCTACCACCCATAAAACCCTGCGCGGCCCGCGCGGCGGGTTGATCCTCGCGCGCGCCAATCCCGAGATCGAGAAGAAGCTCAACGCGCTTGTCTTTCCTGGCACCCAGGGCGGCCCGCTCATGCACGTGATCGCCGCCAAGGCGGTGGCCTTCAAGGAGGCGCTCGAGCCCGAGTTCAAGGCCTATCAGCAGCAGGTCCTTGCCAACGCGCGCGCCATGGCCGAGGTGGTCAAGGCGCGCGGCTACCACGTAGTGTCGGGCGGCACCGACAACCATCTCTTTCTGGTAAGCCTTATCGGCAGGGGTATCACCGGCAGGGACGCCGAGGCCGCGCTCGGCGAGGCGCACATTACGGTCAACAAGAACGCCGTGCCCGGAGACCCCCAGCCGCCCATGGTTACTAGCGGCCTGCGTCTCGGTACCCCGGCCATCACCACGCGCGGTTTTAAGGAGCCCGAGGTCAGAGAACTGGCTGGTTGGATCTGCGATATCCTGGACAACATGCACGACGTCATTGTGCGCCGGCAGATCAAGGAGAGGGTGTTGGCTTTATGCCGGAGGTTCCCGGTCTATGAACAATAGGGACGAGAGAAGAGGGGCGAGGGACGAGGGGAAGATGTTTTTTTGCATTTCTCACCCCTTGTCCCTCGTTCCTCGCACCTGACGTTATGCGTTGCCCCTTCTGCTCGGCCGATGAAACCCGCGTCATCGACTCTCGCCTGGGCGAGGAGGGGGACTGCGTGCGCCGGCGGCGCGAGTGCGAGGTGTGCCGCGAGCGATTCACGACCTTCGAGCGTGCCGAGCTTAGGCTGCCGGCGGTGATCAAGTCTGACGGCCGACGCGAGGTGTTCCAGGAAGATAAGCTGCGCGGCGGTCTGTCGCGCGCGCTCGAGAAACGCCCGGTGGACGCCGAGGCTGTGGACAAGCTTATCGGCCGCATCCGCCACCGGCTCATCGCCAGCGGCGAACGCGAGATCCCCTCGCGCACCATCGGCGAGTGGGTCATGGAAGAGCTTAAGGATCTGGATCAGGTCGCGTACGTGCGCTTCGCCTCCGTGTACCGCCGCTTCGAGGACATCGATGCCTTCCGCGAGGAGATCCAGCGACTGCAGGCGGAACCGAGCGCCGAGATCCGCCGAAAGCAGCTCACGCTCCTGCCGGAGGGCGGCGAGGAGATTCCCCGGCCGCTAGCGGGTAATCGCCGCGCCGCAAAGAAACGATGAGCTTCACGCCCGAAGATGCGCGCCACATGGCGCACGCGTTGGCCCTGGCGCGCCGCGGTCTGTACACCACAGACCCCAATCCGCGCGTGGGCTGCGTGATCGTCAGGGACGGGCGCGTAGTCGGTGAGGGCTGGCATGTGCGTGCTGGCGAACCGCACGCGGAAATTCATGCGCTCGCCGCAGCCGGCGCCCGCGCGCGCGGCGCTACCGTTTATCTCACGCTCGAACCTTGTTGCCATCACGGACGCACGCCACCATGCAGCGACGCCCTGATCAATGCCGGCATCGCGCGTCTGGTCGCAGCCATGGAGGACCCCAACCCCAAGGTCGCCGGAAAGGGCTTCGCTGCGCTCGCCAAGCATGGCATCGCCGTGGAGTATGGGTTGATGGCCGCCGAGGCGCAGGCGCTCAACCCGGGATTCGTCATGCGCATGCGTTATGGCCGCCCTTTTGTGCGCCTTAAACTCGCCGCGAGTCTCGACGGCCGCACCGCGCTCGCGAGTGGCGAAAGCAAATGGATCACGGGGGAAGCGGCGCGCGCAGACGTGCAGCGATGGCGGGCACGCAGCTCGGCGATCCTCACGGGCATCGGCACGGTGCTTGCCGACGACCCGAGCCTCACGGTGCGCGTGTTCGACATCGGGCGTCAGCCGCTGCGCGTGGTGCTCGACGCGCAGTTGCGAACGCCCCCCACCGCATGCCTGCTGCGGCAGCCCGGCAAGACCCTGATTGCGGCTGCCAGCAACGATGCCGGTCGTGCGCTAGCGCTTCGCCAGGCCGGTGCCGAGATTATCGTGCTGCCCTCGGTTGCGGACGGTGGGGTGAGCCTTCCTGCACTCATGCAGGAACTGGCCGGACGCGAGCTCAACGAGGTCCTGGTCGAGGCGGGCGCAACCCTTTGCGGGTCGCTCCTCACCACCGGGCTTGTGGACGAGCTGGTGTTGTATCTTGCGCCGTATCTCCTGGGCGATTCCGCGCGCGGCTTATTCCACCTGCCGCCGCTTCGGCGTCTGGAGGACCGCATCGCCCTCGAGATCACGGACGTGCGGGGGGTGGGGAGGGATTGGCGGGTCATCGCACGGGTGAGGCGTGACAAGTGATGCGCAACATGCTAGGAGATGTTTCCTGTCGCGCCTCGCATAGTCCGATGTTCACGGGGATCATCCAAGCTGTAGGCAAGATTGCCGGTATTGAAGAACGCGGCGGCGACCTGCGCCTGCGCATCGAGGCGGGGGGCCTCGACCTAAAGGACGTGCGGCGGGGAGACAGCATTGCGGTGAGCGGCGTATGCCTGACGGTCGTCGAGAAGGACGTGCGAAGTTTCGTCGCCGACGTCTCGGCCGAAACGCTTGCGCGCACCACGTTTGGCGAGCGACGTGTCGGGGATCGGGTCAATCTCGAAAAGGCCCTGACACTTTCCACCCCGCTCGGTGGGCATCTGGTGAGCGGCCACGTGGACGGAGTCGGCGAGGTGCACGAGCGCCGCGCTCACGCGCGTTCGGTGCTTTTCCGCCTACGCGCGCCGCCGCTGCTAGCCAAATACATCGCCGCGAAGGGATCGATCTGTGTGGACGGGGTGAGCCTGACGGTGAACACCGTCGAGGGCGCGGACTTCGAGGTCAACATCGTCCCGCACACGCTCGCGCAAACCACGCTCGGCGAGTGGCAGCCGGGCCGAGCGGTGAATCTAGAGGTGGACCTGATTGCGCGTTATCTCGAACGATTGCTGCTGGCAGACAGACTAGCCGTGCCTGACTCGGACATCAGCCGAAAATTGCTGGAGAGGCACGGGTTCATCAAACCTAGGGCGTGACTGGCGACAAGCAACCCCACCCCTTTCTCGGTTTTCGCTTGTCACCTTTGTTCGCCTGAAAGCACGCGGAAGGCGGCGCTGGCCTGGGCGAGCACCCTCTGGCGCTGGCCACGTTGCCTGAGCACTAGCTTGCTCACGATCCTGTACTGACCGGGCGGGGCCTTGGCCGGGATGGGCAGCGGGACCTTGGCCGTGTAGTAGCCAGAGGTGGCGAGCTGGACCGTCAGGTTCTCGCGGTGTTCGGTGATTCGCACGCCGCTTTCGGCGTAGTACTCGTGCACTTCCTCGAACACCAGATCTTTGCCCGCAGTGCGCTGCAGGAACACCGCCTTTGCCAGAGTCAGATGGCTGCAAGGTCGGATCTCGGTGCGGTCGAGCGCAAGTGTATAGATCGGTACCGCAGCGCGCGAGGTAGGCGGCAGCGGCTCGAGCTGACGCAGCCGTTTGCCAGTCTCGCGTTCGTCGTAGACGTATCGGGTCTCATAGCGCATCTGCTTGCGGAGTTGCTCGTATCGGCCACAGTCGCCTTCGTGAAAGGTGGCGCAGCCGCCGAGGAATATGGCCGTGGCGATTGTGGCCTGTTGCAGCGCGTGACTGATGCGCCACTGCATAACCTGGCGCTGAGAATGCTTTACCTGCCCCATGCCTCGCGCAGCGCATCGTACTTGTCCTTGCGGGTCGATGTTGGCGGAGGTCTGTCGGCGGGAGGTTTCGTCGCCAAGCGGCCCGCTTTCGCATAGGCCTTGGCCTTGACGGGTGTGGCCGGCTGTGTCGTCGTTGCCCTAACCGCTTCAAACACGCGAGTCTTGCCCGACGGATAAAGCCCGAGCGTGAACGCCAGAACGAGGACGGCCGCGACCAGCGCCACATCCAGCCATGCACCGCCAAGCAGCCGTATGCGTGACTTGAGCGGGTAGCGCATCCCTTCTTGCTGGATCAAGTTGGTTTTGGGTCGGGCAGCGCGCGCCAGCAAGTGGTGCCGGCGGCGCTCGACCAGGCCGAGCCCGAGCAGCGCCTCGCGGAACTCCGCGGCGCTCTGGAAGCGTCGGGCCGGATCTTTCTCTATCGCCTTGAGGATCACCCACTCAAGCACGGGTGGCAGCCTGCGTTGGAACTGCTTGGGGCGCGGCGGCGTCTCCTGCACGTGGGCGTGCATGAGCGCGTAGTCGGTGCGCCGCTCGAAAGGCAACCGACCGGTCACGGCCTCGAACAGGCTTATGCCGAGCGTGTAGATGTCGGAACGGAAATCGGTCTCGCGGCCGTTGATCTGCTCGGGCGAGATATAGAGCAGGGTGCCAACCATGGCGCCGCGTTGCGAGAGGTCTCGCCCGCCCAGGATACGCGCGACACCGAAGTCCATGAGCTTCACGGTCCCCTCGCGCGTAATGAAAAGGTTGGCGGGCTTGAGGTCGCGGTGCACCACGCCGCGCGCGTGGATGTGCTCCACCGCGCGCAACGCCTGCTCGAAAACCGCTACTGCCTCTTGCGGCGCAAGCGGCCCCTGACGGCGTAGGCGTTGTTCCAGGGTCTGGCCCTCGACATACTCGAGCACCAGTACCTCGCCCACGGGCAGCTCGAGGAACGAATAGAGCGTGACCACGTGCGGGTCGCTCAGGCGGGCCTGGGCCTGGGCTTCGGTACGGAAGCGGTTGACGTACTCGGGATGCCGGCACAGCTGCGGCGGCAGAATCTTGAGCGCGACGGTGCGTTCGAGCTCCAGATCCTGGGCCTTGTACACCACGCCCATGCCGCCGCCGCCGAGCCGGCTGACGATGAGGTAGTGGCCGAGCCGGGTACCGGGTTCGAGCGTCTCAGGCGGCCTGTTATGCTCTTCGCGTAAGGTAGCCCGCCGCTCGCGCAGGCGCTCGTCTAGGATGACCGTGCTGTTCCAGGATTTGACCTTCGAAGCTTCCACAGACGCAATCATTGCTTAGCGGTAAGCGGGTTGACGCGTGGGTGCGTCGGTACACCCCCCCCTGTGTAATCTTGCAGTCCTTGAGAAGAGTAGCTCATGTTGCCGCACCTTGCCCGGCGTGCGACGCCCCCTTGGACGGATGTACCGGGTTGGCGGACGAGCGGCATGCCGTAAAACGGCATGTCGAAAGAGTGGTCGGGCGGGCATTTGCAAGTAAAATCGGCGATAATTAGCCCACATTCTTGATTCGGGATGGATTTATGCCGATCAGCCCCATTACCGAAATCATCGAGGAAATCCGTCGCGGCCGGATGGTGGTCCTGATGGACGATGAGGACCGCGAGAATGAAGGCGATCTGCTCATGGCCGCCCAGTACGTGCGTGCGCAGGACATCAACTTCATGGCCAAGCACGGTCGGGGGTTGATCTGTCTTGCGCTCACCGAGGAGCGCTGCCGCCAGTTGCAATTGCCGCTCATGGTGCGCGACAGCCATCGGCGCGGTACGACCGCCTTCACCGTATCCATCGAGGCGGCCAAGGGCGTGACCACAGGCATCTCAGCCGCCGACCGCGCCACGACTATCCAGGTCGCGATCAAGCCGGACGCGAAACCCACCGACATCGTCACGCCGGGACATGTCTTCCCGCTCATGGCGCAGCGCGGTGGGGTACTGGCGCGCGCCGGGCACACCGAGGCGGCAGTGGATCTCGCGCGGCTCGCCGGGCATTTCCCGGCAGGTGTGATCTGCGAGATCATGAACGAGGACGGCAGCATGGCGCGCCTGCCGGATCTGGAGGTGTTCGCGCGCACCCATGGCCTGAAGATTGGCACCATCGCGGACCTGATCCGCTATCGCATGGAGACCGAGTCCACGGTGCAACGCGTCGCTGAGTGCGCGCTGTCCACGGAGTACGGCGAGTTCCGCGTGGTGGCTTATCACGACGATATCAGCGACACCGTACACCTCGCCCTGGTCAAGGGCGAGATCCACCGTGACAGACCGATCCTGGTGCGTGTACACGTGCAGGAGAGCTTGCTCGATCTGTTTACTGCCGCGCACCGCGCCGGCCCCTGGACGCTCGCTGCGGCGCTGCGGCGCGTAGCCCAGGAAGGGGCAGGGGTGGTGGTGGTGTTGCAGCAGCAGGAGTCGCCGCGCCAGCTCCTCGAGCGCCTAAGGCACTTGCCGGCTGCAGGCGAGCGTCCGCAGTGGCCGGCCGGTCGTGCAGGCCGGCAGGAGATGCGCACCTACGGGCTCGGTAGCCAGATCCTCGCCGACCTGGGGGTGGGCCGGATGCGCGTGCTCGGCCACGCGGTACGCGCACCGGGACTCTCCGGCTTCGGCCTGCAGATCGTGGACTACATCGAAGAGACCGAGCGCCTGCAGCCGGTCACCCCGTTCACCCATAAAGAAAAACAGGTTAGCCCATGACAAATGTGAAATCCTTCGAGGGCGATCTGATCGCCCGAGGTCTGCGTTTTGGCATCGCGCTTGCGCGCTTCAATAGCTTTATCGGCGAACGCCTCCTCGAAGGCGCGCTCGACGCTCTCTTGCGGCACGGCGCCGAGACGGGCAACATCGAGGTCGTGCGCGTGCCTGGGGCGTACGAGCTGCCGCTGGTGCTCAAGCACATGGCCGAGAGCCGCAAGTACGACGCGCTGATCGCGCTCGGCTGCGTGATCCGCGGTGAGACGCCGCACTTCGAGTACGTCGCGGGAGCGTGCACCAAAGGTCTCCGGCAGGTGATGATGCAGCACGGCGTGCCGGTTGCCTTCGGGGTGCTGACCACGGACAGCCTCGAACAAGCCATTGAGCGCGCCGGTGCCAAGGCCGGCAACAAGGGCGTGGACGCCGCGCTCTCGGCCATCGAGATGGCCAATCTGCTTAAACAGCTCCGGCCGTGAGGGTGGGGGGAGAGGGGAAGGGGTCGTCATGGGCAAAGGCAGTCGCCACAAGGCGCGGCGGGCCGCGGTGCAGGCCCTGTACCAGTGGCAACTGACCCGGCAGGACCCTGCCGAGATCGAGCGGCACTTCCTGCTCGATCGGGACATGAAGGACGTGGACCTGGAGTACTTCCACCAGCTCATCCGCGAGGTGCCGCGGCACCAGCACGAGCTCGACGACTACCTGACTCCACACCTCGACCGTGACATCGAGGAGGTGGACCCGGTCGAGCGCGCCATTTTGCGCCTTGGCGTCTACGAGTTCGAGTTTCATCGCGAGATTCCCGGTAAGGTCGTTTTGAACGAGGCCGTGGAGTTGGCCAAGACCTTCGGTGCCGAGCATGGCCACAAGTACGTCAACGCCATTCTCGACAAGGTTGCCACCAGGCTGCGTCCGCACGAGTTGCGCGGGCCATCCGCCTCTACATGAACGAATTCGAGCTGATTCGCCGCTTCTTCGCCACTCAGCCTGTCGTGCGCCGCGACGTATCGCTCGGGATCGGCGACGACGGCGCGCTGCTTGATCCCCCCTCCGGCATGCAGGCCGTGATCACTACCGACCTGCTGGTCGCCGGCGTGCATTTCTTGCCCGAGGCCGATCCGATCTCCGTCGGTCACAAGGCACTGGCCGTCAGTCTCAGCGATCTCGCGGCCATGGGCGCAGAGCCCGCCTGGTTCACGCTGAACCTTGCCCTGCCGCATGTCGACACGCACTGGCTTGCGGCGTTCTGCGAGGGGATGTATGGGCTCGCGCGCCGCTATCACGTGCAGCTCATCGGCGGCGACACCTCTCGCGGCCCGCTTGCGATCGCTATCCAGGCAGGCGGCTGGGTGCCGCGCGACCGGGCGCTCAGGCGCGACGGGGCGCGGCCGGGAGACCGCCTCTACGTCACGGGGGAGCTTGGCGGCGCGGGGCTCGCGCTGCGCCATCAACTCGGCCAGTTCCGACTGGGCGAGGCGGAGATGGCCGCCGTCGTTGACCGGCTCGACCGGCCCATGCCGCGCCTTGAGGCGGGGCAGCGGTTGCGCGGCATTGCAAGCAGCGCCATAGATCTCTCCGACGGCCTCGTGGCCGATCTCGAGCACGTGCTCGAAGCAAGCCGCTGCGGCGCGCGTGTTTACCTCGAACGGCTTCCGCTTTCGTCTGTCTATCGCGACCGCTTTGTGGAGCTGGGCTGGGACGTGGCGCTCGCCAATGGCGATGATTACGAGTTGCTCTTCACCGTGCCGGAGAAGAACCTGCGGCAGCTCGAGGCGGTGAAATCCGATTTCGGCTGCACCGTGACCGCCATCGGCGATATCACGCCAGGCAACGGGCTTACCCTGCTCGATGCAGGTGGGGCTATTTACCAGCCTCGTACCCGCGGGCATGACCATTTCGGATGATGAGCGATTGCCCCTTGTGTCAGTCTCACGGCGAGCGTGCACTCTGGCACGACGCGCATTGTCGCATCGTCCACGTGGACGACGCGATTATCCTGGCTTTTTTGCGCGTCATTTGGAACGCGCCGCAGGCGGTGGCGCTGTGCGCGAGATTATTGAAGGTTCACGCCCCCGTCTTGCAGCAGCGCGAAACAATTATCTGCACATCAAGCCAACGAGCCTCGTGTTTTGCTTCGTGTACGACCTCGAGCTTAACATCGGCGACGCCCGCAGGCGCCACCAGACATGGCTGGCCCTGGTGCCCGCCGCCGCGCGGCGCTGAAGGGGCGGCACGGTCATAATGAAACTGCTTGCGCTCGAGACGGCCACCGAGGTCTGCAGCGTGGCGGTGTGGGTGGACGGTGTTGTCCACGAGCGCTTTGAGCGGCTGCGCGAGCACTCGCAGCGCATTCTGCACATGGTCGAGGAAGTCCTGGCCGAATCGGGGCTTGCGCTCGCACAGCTTGATGCCATCGCCTTCGGCCGTGGGCCAGGTTCGTTCACGGCGCTGCGTATCGGCGCGGGCGTGACCCAGGGGCTTGCCTTTGGCGCACAGCTCCCCGTTGTACCTGTCTCCTCACTCGCCGCGCTTGCGCAGGGCGAAGAGGCCGACAAGGTGCTCGCGGCGTTCGATGCCCGCATGCACCAGGTGTATTTTGGTGTCTTCGTGCGCGCGCAAGACGGTCTGGTGCGGCCTGTGGCCGAGGAGTGCGTCGTTGCCCCCGAACGACTTCCCTTGCTCGGAGATGGGAACTGGGTAGGTGTGGGAAGCGGATGGGACGAATACCGTGCGAGCCTGCTCGAGCGTCTCGGCCACCGCGTCCGTGAATGGCGCCCCGGCCGTTTCCCGCGCGCGCGCCACGTCGCACGGCTCGCTGCGCGCGACCTCCGGGAGGGACGCGTCGTGCCGCCCGAGCAGGCTGTCCCCGTTTACCTGCGCGATGAGGTCACCGCCAGGCCGAAGACCTGACCGCCGCACCCTGGCGGCGACGGGCGCGTCGGCCGCGCGTTTTGCGCCTCGAGAGCGATCCAGGATGGCTATTCGCGCGCGCCCGCCAGGCTGGTCCGTCGCGCCGGGGCTCTAGCCATTTGTCACAAGTGGTATCAGTGCCATGAAATATGACAAAGTCGTTGCCGAAGCGCAGTGCGCTGACACGATGGCTGCGGTTGCGGAAAAAATTCAAGGCGCACGATTTCCATGCTCGGGGTAAGCGGTGCAGAGGCGGCATGCTGCCGGTCGGATGGTGGTGAGCGCGGACAAACCGCGGCCAGCGCCTGATACCCTGCACAGAATATCCTTGTTGTGCGGCCGACCGCTCGCATCATGGTTCCGGGACGTCGAGACATTCACTGCTTAAGTCAAAAGGAACAGTGTAAACACGAAGACGCGGCCGGCGCGCGGCACGGGAGGCGCTCTATACAAGACCAGGAGCACTCGCCGCGACGTGCATATCATGGCGGTTGCCGCCGCCCGGGCTGGCCACGCGCCTTGGCCGCGTCATGCCTTACCTGTAAGTGGCTCGTGCGGCGTAACGCAAAACAGGTGAACTCACGGAGGATTTTCTTACGACCGGGCGCGATCGATCAGGCCAGTGGCGTGCAGGATGCTGACGGCGATCTCTTCCACCGACATCATGGTCGTATCGAGATAAGGGATACGCGCTTCGCGAAACAGCGTTTCCGCCGCCCGCACTTCCTGCCGGCAGGTATCAAGCGAGGCGTAGCGGCTGCCCGGGCGGCGCTCGTTACGGATCCTGAAGAGGCGTTCAGGACTGATGGTGAGCCCGTAGAGCTTGCCGCGGTGCGAGGTGAGCGCGGCCGGGAGCTTTTGTGTGCCCAGGTCCTCGGCGGTGAGCGGGTAGTTGGCGGCAAACACCCCGTACTGCAGCGCGAGGTAGAGACAGGTTGGCGTCTTGCCGCTGCGCGAGACACCGGTCAGGATCACGTCTGCCTGGGCGTAATCGGGAGTTGCGGCGCCATCGTCGTGGGTGAGTGTATAGTTGATCGCGTCCATGCGCCGCTGGTAGGCGAGCTCGTCAGCGATGCCGTGCGTGAGCCCGAGCGTGTGGGAAGACACTCGGCCGAGCTCGTCCTCGAGGCGGCGGATGAAGCCCTCAAAGAGATCCAGGCACAGCGCATTGGCAGAGAGCACCACGGCACGTACCTTGTCGTCGATCAGCGTGCTGAATACAATCGGCCGCTGCCCGTCGCGGCCGGCGATCGCGTCGATCTCCGCACGCGCCCGCTTCGCCTTGTCGAGGGTATCGATGAAGGGCAGGGTGCGCTTGCGCAAACCGATTCCGGGGAACTGCGAGAGCAACGTGCGGCCGAGAATCTCGGCCGTGATGCCGGTACGGTCCGAGACAAAAAAGACGGTACGTGTCGCGTTCATGCAGCGCATGCAGTATGCAGCAGGCGTCGGTTTCGCGCAAAGCGCATGATCTCGCGACAGCCAGGGCGATTTGCTAGCATTCTTAATGCTTTACCGCGGGATGATGCCGATGAACGACAACGAACCACGTAACGAGCTCGAAAAGCGGCTGGCCGCCGCCCAGGCTGGACGACTGTCGAGTGACGAGTTGCTCGGCTTTCTGCCCGGTGCCCAGGTTTTCATGCCGGTACAGGACGAGATCACTTCGGTTTTAAACATCCAGCGATCCACGAAGGCGAGGCCGCTGGTCTTGCAGGCCGAGGATGGCACGCCGGTGTTGATCGTGTTCAGCAGTCCAGAGCGCGCCAAATCCTTCACCCCGGACTACCCCGGATTCGGCGGCGGCATCCTGGTGGAATTCAGATGGATCCTACAGAACATGGGCGGCGGCTACGCTATCGCCCTTAACCCCGGCTCAGAACTTGGCTTCGACATGGAGCCCGAGACCGTTACTCAGCTTGCGCAGGATCTCGCTGAGCGTCAAAAATTTTGAAGAACGATGCAAAGAGAGGCTGGCGCGGCATGAAAAGTTACCGCAAGGAACTCTGGTTTAACGTGCCCGGACGACGGGCGTTCCTCAATATCACCCCGCAGGTAAACGAAGTGCTTCGCGAGAGCGGAATCCGCGAGGGGCTGTGCCTGGTAAACGCCATGCACATTACCGCCTCGGTTTTCATCAACGACGACGAGAGCGGGCTGCACCACGACTTCGAGGTGTGGCTGGAAAGGTACGCCCCGCACGAGCCGATCGAACAGTACTGGCACAACCGCACCGGCGAGGACAATGCCGATGCCCACATCAAGCGCCAGCTCTTCGGACGCGAGGTGGTGGTGGCCGTCACCAACGGCAAGCTCGACTTCGGTCCCTGGGAACAGATCTTCTATGGCGAGTTCGACGGCGGGCGGCGCAAGCGCGTGCTCGTCAAGATCATCGGCGAGTAGCCCCCGCGCGCTGCGGCACGGGTCGCGGGCAAATAGCCTGGGGCCCGGCCAGCGCCACAGATTGCGAGCGTCGCGCCGCGGGGCCGATCAGCGCAGGTGCCAGGCGGCCAGTGCGCTCGAGGGTCGCTGTTCACCGTTCAGATCTTGGTTAGCGCCTGCACGGTGGACGCTACGCAAAGCGCTCGTTTGGCCACCGCGCGAGTATATGTGGCGTGCGCCCTCGCGAGAAGCCTGGAGTGCAGCAATGAAAACTCAGGTCTGTGGGTGGGTGTTTTCGGACGGTTTTTCTGCATTGGCCGGGCGCACGCGTGCCATCTCGATGGCTGTGCCGCGCGTGCGCAGGATCTCGACCAGATAGCCATTGATCATGAGGCTAGTGCCTGGCTCGGGAATGTCCTCCAGATATTCCAGAACCAGCCCATTCAATGTATGTGACTCCTCGGTAGGGAATTGCCAGCCGAGCCGGCGCTTGAGATCGCGCAGGCTGACCGAGCCACGCACGAGGTAACTGCCGTCGGCCTGGGGCTGGATGCCGTCGCCTGCCGCTTCGCCGAGCGCACGGCTTGTGAAGTCGCCCACGATCTCCTCCAGGATCTCCTCGAGCGTGACCAGCCCCTGGATATCGCCGTACTCGTCCACCACCAGTCCGATGCGCCGGCGCGTCTCGCGGAAGTTGAGCAGTTGTGTCTGCAGGCTGGTCCCGGCAGGGATGTAATACGGCTCCTCGACGGCCTCTAGTAACGAGTCGCGTTCAAGCCGGCCCTCGCGCATGAGGTTGAGTACGCGCCGGGCGTGCAGGATGCCGACCACATTGTCCAGGCTGCCACGGTACACGGGAAGCCGCGTGAAGCGGGAGTGGACGATTTGATGGACGACCTCGTCCCAGCCGGCGTCTAGGTCCACCCCCTCGATCCGTCCGCGCGGCACCATGACCTCGTCCACGGTAATCTTCTCCAGGTCGAGAAGCGCGAGCAGCATTTCCTGGTGGGACTTCGGGATCAGCCCCTCGGCCTCGCGCACCAGCGCGTGCAGTTCCTCGGCGGTGGCCTCGCGCGGCGAGGTGCGCGTGAGCGGTATTCCGAGCGCACGCAGCAGCCAGTTGGCGAGCGCATTGATTAGCCAAACCACGGGATAGAAGCTGCGCAGCAGCGGGCTCAGCAGATAGGCAGCCGGCAGGGCGACACGCTCCGGATGGAGCGCGGCGAGCGTCTTCGGTGCGACCTCGGCGAACACCAGGATGACAAAGGTGAGTAGCCCCGCGGCTGCGGCGAGCGCTTTCTCCCCGAATAGACGCAGTGTCAGCAGCGATGCGACGAACGAGGCTGCGATGTTGACGGCGTTGTTGCCGAGCAGAATCATCCCGAGCAAGCGGTCCGGTCGTTCGAGAAGCTTAACCGCGAGCCGCGCCCCGCGCTGGCCCTTCTCTGCCAGGTGGCGCAGGCGGTGGCGATTGAGGGTCATCAGGCTAATCTCCGAGGCAGAGAAGAAGCCCGACAAGAGAATCAACGCGATCAGGGCGCCGACCAGAACGCCTAGGGGAATGTCAATCAAGCGGGGAACATCCTCGCAGGGCTAGGGAAAAGGATTTTAGCATCCGGCGCACACGGGTCGAAACGAAGGACAGTAACGAGTTTCGCGTGCCGAGTGACGAGGGGAAATGTCCTTGCATCACTCCTTCTTGCTACTCGCCACTAGCCACCAGCAACTTTATGCAAGGTCGAGTGCCATCTGTTACCTATCGCGGTTTTTCTCCTCACACATCACGTTTTATTGACCGGGCAGACGATGCTGAGCGGGCAGTCGACCTCGTGACCGACGCCGAGCGCGCCCCAGAAGTGATGCAGGGCCTGCTCTTCGGTGCGGAAAAAGCGCTGCGGGCCGAGGCGCCCGTAGACACCGGTGCGCTTGAGCACGTTCAGCACCTGCTTCTTGAGGCCGATGAAAAAGATCTCGTTGCCAGACTGGCGCAATTGCCCGGCGAGATCCTCGAGCAACTTTACGCCGCTCGAGCCAATCTGGTTGATGCCGTCGCCGACCACGATAAGGTACTTGAGTCGAGGTTTCATGGCGAGGTGCTCGCGCACGCGGTCCTCGAAGTAGCTGGTGTTGGCGAAAGTACACAGCAAACCGTCGAAGCGGATCAGGCTGATTTCGTCGCAGGTCCTAAGACCAAAGGTCTCGGCGTCGTGTAGCGTACCGTCTGGGTGACGCAATAGCACCGCCACGCATGGATTCATGCTACGCAGCAGATAGAGCTTCAGCAATAGACCCACGCCGGCCAGGATGGCCTTGTCCAGGAGCGGGGCGAAGGCGAGAGTGAGCGCGAAGGTCACGACCGCGACGATGCCGTCATGCCGGTGCGCCAGCCAGGCGTGCCAGATCGCCCTGAAGTTGATAAATCCCCCTACCGCCATCATGATCACCGCCGCCAGGGTGGCCTGCGGCAGGTAGTAGAGCAGCGGTGTCAGCCACAGCAGCGTGGCGACCACGAAGCAGGCGGCGATCAGGGAGGAAAACCCCGTCAGTGCGCCGGCCTCGAGATTCACGGCCGAACGCGAGAACGAGCCCGATGGGGGGTGGCTCTGAAACAGGTTACCGACGACGTTACCTAGCCCCTGTCCAATCAGCTCCTGGTTCGCATTCAGTCGCTGTGGCGCATGCAAATGGCCATGGCCTTGGCGATGGAGATCGCCTCCATGAAACCGATGAACGAGATCGTGATCGCCGCAGAAAGCAATTGCAGCATGACCTCCGTATCGAGCGGGGGTGGTCGCAGGACCGATAGGCCGCGCAAGATTTCACCGACCACGCGACCGCCGCCGTTCAGGCTGAGCGCACCGTTGTCCATGATCTCGTCGACCCGCCAGACGTTGCCGTCAATGTCCGGCACCCTCGGGCGTATGCCCGAGGAGATAGAAGACGCCAAACTGCTAAGCATCGGCAGAGGGGGAACATACTTGAAGCGCTGCGCGCGCAGCTGCGCGAGAGCGGCCTCGACGGTCTTGCGCCGGCGGTCACGCCTGAGCTTGAGCACTTCCACGGCGTGCTGGGCGGCAAGCGTCTGCGTGTCATTCTAGCCGTGCTCACGCACGGCCTGCCCAAGACGGACGCGTGCCTGCACGAGCTGCCGCTCGATGTCCACCCGCTCGTGACGTTGACCACCTCGTGCACGGCGGGATCGGCCATCTGGTCGGGTGAGACGGTCAGGCGCTTCTCGAATCCAGTGAACCACGCCCACGCGGTGGTAAGGGCGACGAAGATTAGCACGTTCGGCAGGCGCGGGGCGAACCGATGCAGGCCGATCATGATGAGGAAGGCGACTATCGCCAGGACCACGGTCGGCCCATAAATGTGGCTGGCGGCCGCGATTAGGGGTGTTCCAGACGGTTTCGTAATGGTATTCCGCCCTCTTGGCGCGCACGCCGAAAATCTTGTCAAGTTGCGAAGTGGCGATGATTAGCGCGGCAACATTCGTGAAGCCGATCACCACCGGGTGCGATAGAAAATTCACCAGTATGCCCAGGCGCAGCAGGCCAAGCGCGAGCAGGATCGCCTAGGCGGCATAGCCTGGGCTGCCGGCGGCGGCGAGGCGGTTCAAGGGCCACTGCGGTCATGAGCGAGGCCACGGCCACCGGCCCGGTGGCAAGCTGGCGCAAGGCGCCAAACAACGATGCCATGACCGGCGGCAGGCAGGCGGCGTACAATCCGTAGTTGGCCGGCAACCCACAGGCTGCGCGTAGGCCATGGATTTGCGGCACCAACACCAGGGCGACCGTGACGCCGGCGATCAGGTCGCTGCGTAAGGTATTGCTCTTGCGCAGCTCACCCATCGAGCTTAGGAAAGGCACTAGCCGCGCTAGCAGGCGGTGGTTGAAAACGGTTCTGCCTGCGGCATCGTCCGATAGGGGTTGAGGGGGCATGCCGAGGAGCAAAGTTTAAGTGCTTTCTTTGCTCTCGGCGAGCAGGCAGAGCACGCCTCAACCCGATTTGACTACCAGTACCGCGCAGGGCGTCTCGTTGATAACCCGCTCGGCGGTGCTGCCGAGCAGCACGCGCTCGAGGCCCGTGCGGCCATGGCTGCCGAGGATGATGAGATCGGCATTTTTGTTGCGCGCGGCGGCAACGATCAGCTCCTCTGGGCGCGGGCCGTGCAGCACCTCGCCCTCGGCGGCGATGCCCTCTTTCTTCAGGAAGGCGACGGCGCGTCGCACGATGTACTGTGCCTCCTTGCGCCGCGCCTCGCTATGTGTCGGCAAAGTGGCCGAAACCACGCTGATCGGCGTCGAGCTCAGCCGGGCCAGGTTCATGGCGGCAACCGCCGCGGCATCGGCATAGCGCGAGCCGTCGGTGGCGAGCAGGAAGTGCCGGCCCACGAGCTGCGCCGCGCGCGGCACTACCAGCACGCTGCAGCGCGCCTGTCCGATCACCCTGGCGGTGGCGTCGCCGACCATCATGCGCGCCAGGCCGCGCTTGCCGCGCCGACCCATGATGATCAAGTCCACCTGCAGCCGTTCAGCCTCGGCGGCGATTTCGTTGTGGACCGTGCGGCCCTGCACCAGGTGCGCCTCGCAGGCCACGCCCGCCTCTTCGGCTTGTTGCCTAACCAGCACCAAGTGGGCCTCGGCCGCATCCATCTCCTTCTTAAAGAGCTGCTCGCCGAGGCCCTCGTGCTCAAGACCGCTCGCCACGACCGCGAGCGCATGCACGCGCGCGCCGCACCTCTGCGCCATGCGGAAAGCCTCGCGCACGGCGGTGGCCGAAAACTCCGAGCCATCGGTGGCGACAAGAAATCGTTCGAAGCGCCCGAGTGGCGAAAGCTGTGGGTTCGCCGGGGCGGCCACGACAGCAGGGCCAGCGACGGCGGCGGGCGCGACGGCCGCGGCCATCACCTCGGCGTAGCGCTGATCGCGCAGCCCGCGAGCCAAGGCGGCGAGGATGATGAAGGCGCCGACGGTGAGCGCGCCGATCATGACAGCGAAGCTCAGGCTGTGGAGCACCGTCACCGTGCCGGCGCTGAGTGCGCCTATGAGCTCGAGATCGGCGAGGTACACCGGGATCATGATCGCGCGGCTGACAAGCACCAGGATCATGATCGTGCCCATCACCACCTTGATCATGTGCGGCCGCACGTAGGTAGTGCCGATGGCGCCGAGCTGGATACCGAAGAGAGATCCGGCGAGGATAGTCATCGCCAGCCGGATGTCTACCAGACCGCCCCAGGCGTACTTGATGGTGCCGCCCAGCCCCATGACGAATGCGACGACGAGCTCGGTCGCCGAGGCCATGAGTGCGGACGCACCGAGCACGTAATGCATAGCCGGCACGCCGATGAAGCCGCCAACCGCGATGGTCGCGGCGAGCATGCCGGTTGCGAAGCCGAGCGGGATTGTGAACAGCACCGAGATCCGGGCATTCAGGCTCTTGAAGTACACCATCGTGCCGGGGATGTGCACGGACTGAACCCAGCGGGCGAGGCGAGAGACCTTCTCTTCGGCATCCGTCGTGCCGCAATGGTATGCCCTCCAGGCATCGTACAGCACGTAGCCGCCGACCACGGCGAGGATGACGACAAACACGGCGCTCACGTAAAGGTTCGAGCCGGCGTCCCCGAACGCCGCGTGAATGTTCTTCTGCACCTGCGCGCCGTAGAGCACCCCGGCCTCGGCCGAGATCCCCATCACGATCCCGAGCTTCACGTCCACCTGTCCGTACTTGGCGCGCTTGATGGCGCCCACCAGGGCCTTGGGAAACTTGTGGCACATGTTACTCGCCACGGCCACCACACCGGGCACGCCCATGTTCATCATGGCCGGGGTCAGCACGAAAGCGCCGCCCGAGCCGATGAAGCCGCTCACGAGGCCGCCGACAAAGCCGACGATGAAAAGATAGAGGACGTGTGCGAAGCCGAGATCGATCAGGGTAAGCCCGTTGTCCATCATGAAGCAGCGGTTCTTGTTACTTGCGCGCCTTAATGCCGAGAACGTCCCAGAAGTGGTCGGTGAAGCTACCGTGGATGTAGGAGAACAGGAACGCGATACCCACAGGGATCAGAAAATACCAGCCACCCTGCACGGTGAAATGGATAATCCAGTCCCCCAAGAGGAACAGTGCAAGGTATAGGCCCAGCGAGCCCGACCCGAAGAGCACGACCTTAGCGACCAACCTGCTGGCGAAGGAGGTGATAAAGTTGGCCATGCGGATTATCTCACAACAGGCACGCGCATTGTAAACCGGCAATCTCAATAAAGCAGCATGAGCATGGTAACCACCACCACAATGAACAGCAACGTCATGATCCCCCCGGCGCGCAGAAAATCGCGATTGCGGTAGCCGCCCGCGCCCATGACGAGGGCGTTGACCTGGTGGGTGGGTAGCAGGAAGGAATTGGACGCCGCCAGGCCCACGGCGAGCGCAAAGATGCGCGGGTCGGCCCCGGCCCCGAGCGCGATCTTGATCGCGAGCGGCACGAGCAGCACGGTGGCACCCACGTTCGACATAAGTAGGGTAAAGGCCGTGGTGAGAATCACGACGACGGCAAGTAACACCCAGGTCGGCACGCCGCCCAGGACGGCCAGCACCTGTTGGGCGATCCACTCGGCAGTACCTGTCTGTTCCAAGGCGATGCCGAGCGGGATGAGTGCGGCGAGCAGGAATACGGTCCGCCAGTCCACGGCCTGGTAAGCCTCGTCAATGCGTAGTACGCCGCTTACGACGACACCAATGGCACCAGCCATGAAGGCGAGCGATAGGCGCATGTCGAGGACCAAGATGAACGCAAGCGACAACAAGAAGAAGACGAGCGCATAGCGGGCCTTCTGCGGACGCATGTCCAGGTCCTGGGTGGGATAGTCAGTGATGACGATAAAATCGCGGTCCTTATCGAGTAGCGCCAGGTCCTCCCAGCGGCAGTGCACCAGCAGCGCATCGCCGGATTGGAAGGGGATATCGGAGAGCCTCTCCGTGATCACCGCGCCGGCACGATGGATCGCAAGCGGTGTCACGCGGTAGCGGCGGCGGAACTGGACCTCGCGCATGGTCTTGCCCACGAGCGAGGCGCGCGGCGGGATGACGATCTCGGCGATGCCTGCATAGGTGGGCGAGAGCGCCTCGGCGAAGGCATGCAGGTCTCGCCCGAGCTCGAGCTTAAAGCGCGCGGCGAACTCGCGCACCGTCTCCTCGTGGCCGAACACGCCGAGCACGTCACCGGGGGCGAGCACCGTGTCGCGAGGCGGCGCAAACAGGATCTGTCCGTCGCGCTGTAGCGCCACCGTGCTCAGCCGGTAGCTCGACTGCGCACGCAGGGCGTCGATGTCCAGGCCGGCGAGCGGGCTGCCGGGCGGGATCGCGACCTCGTACAGGCCGCCTTGCAGGTTGTAAGTGCGTGCCAGGTACTCGAGCGAGGTATGCGGCTCAGGCTGCTGGGCCGCGGGGACGACCGGCAGGACACGCTTGCCGAGCACGATGAAGTACAGGATGCCGGTGGCGATCAGCGCAAGGCCGATCGGCGTGACCTCGAAAAGCCGGAAGCGCTCGATCGACGATGCACCCGCTGGCAGGCTGCGGTTGGTGGCCTCCACGAGGTCGTTAAGCAGGATGAGCGGGCTCGAGCCAACCAGTGTGACGGTGCCGCCAAGGATCGCACAAAAACCCATGGGCATAAGCAAGCGCGAGACGGGGATCCCGGTGCGCGTGGCGATACGGTTGACCACGGGCAGAAACAGCGCCGCGGCCCCGATGTTCTGCATGAAGCTCGAGATGATGCCGACCGTGCTGCTGATGAAGGCGATGAGTCGCGCCTCAGTGCGCCCGGCCAGCCGCACAATCGGCCTCGCCACGCGGTTCATGACGCCGGTCTTGTCGAGGGCCGCGCCGAGAATCATGACGGCAATGATCGAGATGACGGCGTTGCTGGCAAAGCCGCTGAACACCTTGTCGGTGCCGACCAGGCCGGTGAGGCCGAGGATCACCATCACCAAAATGGCGGCCACGTCCACACGCACGATCTCTGAGACGAACAGCAACAGCGTGAGTGCGAGCACGCCTAGCGTGGCGAGCATGACCGGTGTGAGCGTGAGGGCGTCGGCCATGACAAAGGGAAGATCAGCCGCCGGTGGCGGCACCCACCGCTCGGGTTTCGGCGCGCGGGACGTCAACGCACTCGAGGAAGATGCGCTTGTCGCAGCGCGCGCAAATGTCCTTGTCTAGATGCCGGAAGATGCCGGCGATGGCCTCGGCCTTATTAGCGAAGATGTTCTCGTGCCCGAAGCGCTCCGCGAAGCCGCCGCGCCGGAGGATGCGACACACCTCATCCTTGACCTTGGCGAGATACAGGCCGCCGCCATGCGCCCGCCGGCGTTCGGCCTCCTGCAGCAGCAACTCGGCCCCGGCGATGTCTATGAAGTTGATGCCGTTGCCGATGATAAGCAGGTGCTTCTGTTGCGGTCTGTACATGTAGAACTGGTGGAGCCGCTCTTGCACGTGGTCCACGGCCCCAAAAAACAGCGAGCCATCAATGCGTACGATCTTCAGTTGCGGACATTCGGGCAGCGCCGGGTCGGTCACCAGGTGACGGTTGGGTGCCTGGGGGTCCGGTACGCGGCTGACGATCCCGGGGCGCGAGGTGCGCATGAGGTAGATCACCAGCGACAGCATCACGCCCACGTAAATCGCGAATTCGAGCTCCACAAACAGCGTCGCGAAGAACGTCGTCATGAGCACTGCGGTCTCGCGCTTGCTGGTCAGGAAGATGGTCCGGATGTGGTGGAAATCGACCAGGCGCCAGGCTACCATGATCACGATCGCGGCCATGGCCGGAATCGGCAGCCACGCCGCGAGCGGCGCAACGAGTAGGACGATGAGCGCCAGCAGCACCGCGGCGAACACCGCCGAGAGCGGCGTGACTGCGCCGGCCGTGTAGTTGAGTCCGCTGCGCGTGAAGGAGCCTGAGGAGGCATAGCTCGAGAAGAAGCTGCCGATCATGTTCGCCAGACCCTGACCGATGAATTCTTGGTTGCCATCGATGCGCTGCCCGGTCTTAGTGGCGATTGAGCGTGCGATGGCCACTGCCTCGACCAGGCCGAGCATGGCGATGGCCAGCGCCCCAGAACCCATGGCCTTGACTGCGCCGAGCGAAAGGTCTGGAACAGAGAACGGTGGCAGCGAGGCGGGCAGTTTTCCGACCAGCGGGATGTGCGCCATGGCGCCGACCGAGAGATCTAGGGCGAGAGCCGTAAGACTGCCGATCACCATGGCGATCAGCATGCCTGGCCAGCGCGGGCGCCACCTTGCGATGAGCACCTGCGTGGCGAGGGTGATGCCGGCTGTGGCTGTGATGTAGGGATCGCTCTGGCCGAGCTGCCTGAAAATATCCTGCCAGGTGTGCAGAAAGGACTCGCCCGCCGGGATGTGCAGGCCGAAGAAGTGCTTAAGCTGGCTAGTGGCGATGAGCACCGCTGCCCCAGCGGTGAAGCCGACCACCACGGTGTGCGAAATGAAGTTGACCACTGTGCCCATGCGCGCCAGGCCCAGGGCAAACTGGTAGGCGCCGGCCAGTAGCGTGAGGGTAAGCGCCAGTTCGATGAACCGGCTGCTTCCCGGCTCGGCGAACTTCGAGACGGTGGCGAACACCACAATGGAGATCGCCGTGGTTGGACCCGAGATCAGGTGCCGCGAAGAGCCGAACAGCGCTGCTACGATCGGCGGGACCATGGCGGTGTACAGGCCGTAGACCGGCGGCAAACCCGCGATCATGGCGAAGGCAACACCCTGGGGTAACACCACGATGGCACCGGTCAGCCCGGCGATCAGATCGGCTTTGAGGGTTTGGCAATTGACGAGCGGCCACCAGCGCAGAAACGGTAAGACGCGAACGAGCCAGACGTTACAGTGCGGGGCGACAGCCTGTTCCATCCGTAAATGATCCAGAAATGAAAAGCCACCCAGCGGGTGGCGGATAAGGCACACCTCTTGGATGCCCGCGGGACGACCCGCGGGCAACGCGCAAGGGGTGCATGATTCTACCCTTCAAAAGCAGCGATGCCAACGGAACGATTTTTATACCCGCTTGAGCAGGACCTCGAGGACGAACTTGCTGCCGAAGTAAGCGAGCACGAGGAGCAGAAAGCCCGCGAGCGTCCAGCGGATCGCCGGCCGACCGCGCCAGCCGAGCCACCAGTGGCCGAAGAGCAGGACGGCGTATACCGCCCAAGCGAGCACCGAGAGCACCATATGGTGGTTGAAGCGTAACGGCTGACCGAACAGGGCCTCGGAGAAGAGCATTCCGCTCACCAGCGTGAGTGTGAGCAGCAAAAAACCGAGGCCGATCAACTGAAAGAGCAGGGCCTCCATGGTCTCGAGCGGCGGAAGCGCGCGAATCAAGCCGCGCGGATACTTGTGGCGCAGCTTCTCCTCCTGCACTAGGAGTAGCAGGCTCTGTACTGCGGCCAGCGTGAGCAGGCTGTAGGCCAGAATCGAGATCACGATGTGCGCGGCCTGCCAGACGGTAGTGAAGGGCAGGGGGATCTGGCGCGGCCACAACCACTCGACCAGTACGGTGAGTGATGCGGCCGGCAGCACCAGAATGCCCAGGCCATCCGCTGGCCGGGTAAGCGCGGCGAGCAGGTAAAGCGCCACTACCACCCAGGCGACCAGGGAAAACGCCGAGGTCAGTGCCAGGTTCCAGGCGCCGCCAAACGGGAGGCGACCGTACAGGATGGCGCCGTGCATCAGCAGCGCGGCGAGCACCAACAGGCGAATGCCGGTCTTGGCTGCGGCCCTCAGTTCGCTGCCGCGCTGCATCTCCCGCCACAGCCAGGCACCGGCGCCGAGATAGCCCGCCAGCGCGAGGAAATTCACGAACGGATAGGCCATAATGAACCGGCATCATGGCACAGCCGGCCGCGCCTTTGAAGGGAGCCACCCGCGCGCGCTACGTTCAGCGGCCAGGCCGCGCCGTTCGCCATCCCTATGCATAGGATGAGTTAGACATGTTCGATAATCTGAGCCAACGATTGCAAGCCACGCTCAAGCGACTGCGCGGGGAAGCGCGGCTGACCGATGCAAACATGGCAGAAACCCTGCGCGAGGTGCGCATGAGTCTGCTTGAGGCGGATGTGGCGCTGCCTGTGGTCAAGCAGTTCATCGAGCGCGTTCGCGCCGAGGCCGCCGGGCGCGAGGTGTCGGTAAGCCTCACACCCGGCCAGGCGCTGGTCAAGATCGTGCACGACGAGCTGGTGCGGCTTATGGGCGAGACCACTGCCAGGCTTGATCTTGTCACACGCCCGCCGGCGGTGATCCTGCTCGTGGGACTGCAAGGTTCGGGCAAGACGACCAGCGCCGCAAAGCTCGCGCGTTGGCTGCAGGAGCGGGAGCAGAAATCCGTGCTGCTGGTCAGTGCCGACGTCCATCGCCCGGCGGCCATCGAACAGCTCGAGCGGCTCGCTGCGCAGGTCGGCGCGGCGTTCTTCCCGAGCCGGCCAGATCAGAATCCCGTCGAGATCGCGCGCACGGCGCTGGACGAGGCGCGCTGCCGCCAGCACGATGTGGTCATTGTGGACAGCGCCGGCCGCATGCACGTGGACGAGCGCATGATGCAGGAGATCACCGCCGTGCACGCCGCCGTGCAACCCATCGAGACCCTGTTCGTGGTGGACGCGACTGCCGGCCAGGACGCGGTCAATACCGCCCGCACGTTCAACGAGCGGCTGCCGCTCACCGGTGTAATTCTCACCAAGGCCGACGGGGACGCGCGCGGTGGTGCTGCGCTCTCGGTGCGCGCAGTCACCGGTGCACCGATCAAGTTCCTCGGTGTGGGCGAGGCGGTCAGTGCGCTCGAGGCCTTTCATCCTGAGCGTATCGCTTCGCGCATCCTCGGCATGGGCGACGTGCTCTCGCTGGTGGAGCAGGCCACACGCGTCGCCGATCGCGAGAAGACCGAGCGGCTCGCGCGCAAGATCGCCAAGGGCAAGGGCTTCGATCTCGAGGACTTCCGCGACCAGCTCCTGCAGATGCAGGAAATGGGTGGGGTGGCGAGCCTGCTCGAGCGGCTGCCGGGCATGGCCGGGGTACCGGATAGCGTCAAGAGACAGGTGGACGACCGGCGACTGCGCCGGCTCGTCGCCATCATCAACTCAATGACCCCCGAGGAACGGCGCCGTCCCGACATTATCCGTGCCTCGCGCAAGCGGCGCATTGCCTCGGGTGCTGGACTTACGGTGCAGGAGGTGAACCGGTTGCTCCGGCAGTTTGACGAGATGCAGCGCATGATGAAGCGTTTTGGCAAGGGGGGCCTGCAACGGCTCATGCAGGGTGTAAAGGGCCGTCTGCCCGGGTCCTGGGGTTGATATTCCTCATTCAAATGCTGGGTTTCGGGCCCGTTAACAAACACGCGGGAGGGGCGTATATTGTGGCAGGATTTCAACTAGAACCACGCACGATGGAAGGTCATGCGGAATTCCCGCAGCCATGAGGGTTCGCCGCAGGGCAGGCCCGCCCCACCTTTGCAGGAGCGGCGCGCCGGCAGTCGGGAGCTTGTCAGGAAACTGCTGGCGGAGCGTACCGAGATGCTGGTGTTGTTCTGCCGGCTGGCGGGGCTCGAACCGTTCAAGGAAGAAAAACAGCGAACCTCCGCGCAGAGGCTGTTGCAGGAGTTTTGCCAGGTGCTTGTGGACTACATCGCCGCCGGCCACTTCGGCCTCTACGAGCGCATCGCCAACGGGAGCGAGCGGCGCCAGGCGCTCGCCGAGCTTGCCGCGCGATACTACCCGCGCATCGCCGAGACCACCGACGCCGCACTCGCCTTCAATGACAAGTACGACTGCGAAGACCACTGCGAGCTCACCGCGGACCTCGCCAACGACCTCTCGCATCTCGGTGAACAGCTTGCGGCTCGCATCGAACTCGAAGACCAGCTTCTGAGACTGATCTATTGACATCGAGCGCTTGCGCCTCGCTCCCGCTCGGGCAGGCCGTCAGCGAAACACAAACCGAAAAACGATCTAGAACCTCTTAGCCTGTTCGCCTCTCCTCCCATAGCCGGGGCGCCAGGGTCAGGTGGCGGTTGCATTTTGGTGCTCTAACCGCGCGCGATCTACCGTGCTCCTCGCGCTTCGGGGCCTCGCGTCCCCATTGTGGGAGGGCCGCGAGGCCTCCTCTCAAATTGTTTGGGCGCGCGCGTAGCGCACCCCCACCGCGGCTAGTTCTCCGCCGGCGAATGATAGAGATAGATCCTCCCCTCGCGCACCTCGACCCGGTACACCGCTGTACAGCCCTCGTCGGGCGCCACTGCCTTCCCGCTGTCCAGGTGCACGCTCCAGTTGTGCAGCGGGCAGGCGATCTTGCGGCCGTAGACGATCCCCTGGGAAAGGGGACCACCCTTGTGGGGGCAGCGATCAGCGAGCGCGAAGATTTCATCCCCGGCGGTGCGAAACACGGCGATGTCCTCGTTGCCGATGCGCACCACGCGCGCGCCGAGACGAGGGATATCGTCAATACGGCCGATCTCGAGCCACTCAGGCGCATTCATGTTTTGAGCCACCCTTGCCACTTTTCTTTAACAGGCTGCCGGCGCTTAACCATCCGCGATCCGCCGCGGGGTCTCTGCCGCTGACCGCCGGGCGCGGATGACAATCTCCTTTAGCGGCGTGAACTCGTGCACATCTACGCCATCATTAGCACGCTCGGCCCACGGGTCCACCTGCGCGTAGCGCTGCGATTCCAAAAATCGCCGGTGAAGTGCCCGGCGCCCGTCACTGTCCTCGATGAGGCGCTGCTTAATGTATGTGAGCCCCACGCGCTCCACCCACGGTGCGGTGCGCTCGAGGTAATGTGCCTCCTCGCGGTAAAGTTGCAGGAACGCCCCGCAGTATTCGAGCACTTCTTGCGATGTCGCGACCTTGGTAAGCAGGTCTGTGGCGCGCACCTTGACGCCCCCGTTGCCGCCGATGTGCAGCTCCCAGCCGGATTCCACCGCCACTACGCCGAAGTCCTTGATGGTCGCCTCAGCACAATTGCGCGGACAGCCCGAGACTGCCATCTTCACCTTGTGCGGGGTCCACGCGCCCCAGCACATTTTCTCGATCGCGATGCCCATGGCGGTTGAGTCCTGCACGCCGAAACGGCACCACTGGCTGCCGACACAGGTTTTCACCGTACGGATCGCCTTGCCATAGGCGTGGCCTGAGACCAGCCCGGCCTTGCCCAGCTCGCGCCAGATCGCCGGCAGTTGCTCCTTCTTCACGCCGAGCAGATCAATGCGCTGGCCGCCGGTGATTTTTATCTGCGGGACGGCGAACTTCTCGGCCACCTCCGCGATAGTGCGCAGTTCCTTGGGCGTCACCACTCCGCCCCAAATGCGCGGCACTACGGAATAGCTTCCGTCTCTCTGGATGTTGGCGTGGGCGCGCTCGTTGATGAAACGCGACTGGTAGTCGTCGCGAACCTCTGCCGGCCAGGCAGCGATGAGGTAATAGTTCAGCGCAGGCCGACAAGCGGGGCAGCCGTCCGGGGTCTTCCACTCAAGCCGCTCCATGACCGCGCGGATGCTCGTCAGGCGCTGCTCGCGAATGGCGCGGCGCACCTCGTCGTGCGTGTAATCGGTGCACTGGCAAAACGGCTTCTCCTTTGGGGCGGCCGAGTAGTCGCCGCCGAGCGTGGAGGCGAGAATTTGCTCGACCAGGCCGGTGCAGGAGCCGCAGGAGGACGAGGCCTTGGTGTGGGCGCGCACATCCTCCAAGGTGAAAAGCTTCTTCTCGATGATCGCCTTGACGATTGCGCCCTTGCTGACGCCGTTGCAACCGCACACCTCCATGTCGTCGCTCATCGCAATTGCGGCTTTTTCGCCGCCGTGACCGGAGTCGCCGAGATGCGCCTGGCCGAAGAGCAAACGCATGCGGATATCCTGGATATCGCGCTGCTCACGCATCAACTGGAAGTACCAGGCGCCGTCCACCGTGTCGCCGTAAAGCACCGCGCCGCGGATGCGGTTGTCCTCGATCACGAGCTTCTTGTACACACCGCGCGCAGTGTCGCGCAGGACGATTTCCTCGGCGTTCTCTCCAGCGCGCAGTTCGCCGGCTGAGAAGACGTCTATGCCCGTGACCTTGAGCCTGGTGGAGACCATGGAACCCTGGTAGCGCCGAAAGCCGATCCGCGCGAGATGGTTGGCGCACACCCTGGCCTGCTCGAAGAGCGGTGCTACAAGGCCGTAAGTCTTTCCGCGGTGCTGCGCACACTCGCCGACGGCGTAGATGCGCGGGTCGTAGGTCTGCATGGTGTCGTTCACGACCACGCCGCGCTCGCAATATAGGCCGGCCTTTCTGGCGAGCGCGACATTGGGGCGGATGCCGACTGCCATCACCACGATATCGGCCGTGTATTCCCGTCCATCCGCAAAGCGGATTCCCTGCACACGCTTTTTGCCGAGGATCTCGTGGGTCTCGGCGCCCAGGATGACGCGCACGCCGCGTGCCTCGAGCGTATCGCGCAGCAACTCCCCGGCGGCCTTGTCGAGCTGCTTCTCCATCAGCGTGTCAGGCAGATGGATGACGGTTACCTTCATGCCGCGCGCCAGCAGCCCGTTGGCTGCCTCAAGGCCGAGCAGCCCACCGCCAACGACCACGGCGTGGCGGTACCGCCGCGCGGCCTCGATCATCGCGTCCACGTCCTTAATGTCACGGAAAGTGATCACGCCCGGCAGGTTGTGTCCCGGCACCGGCAGCACTATTGGATTCGAGCCCGTGGCGAGCAGCAGCCGGTCGTAGGACTCGTTCGTGCCATCGGCAGCCATCACCCGCCGGTTGCGGCGGTCGATGTCGACGACCACCTTGCCCTTGTGCAGACGTATGCCGCGCTCGGCATACCACGCCTCGTCGTTGAGCATGATGTCAGCAAGCTGCTTTTCCCCGGACAGGACCGAGGAGAGCAGGATGCGGTTGTAGTTGCCGTGCAGCTCGGCGCTGAAGACCGTGATCTCGTAAAGATCAGGAGCGATCTCGAGCAGTTCCTCGAGCGTGCGACAGCCGGCCATACCGTTGCCGACCACTACCAGTTTTTCTTTCGGCGGGTGCGATGTCGTCGAAGCGCAAGACCTCATGTCTCTTCTGCCTGCTATCCGATTGACGGCCATGCAGCAATCAGTGTGCCAGCCACAGTCCGCCACGGTCAGTCTTTTAACTACTTGAATAGACAAGGTATGTTCTACGGGGCAGAACATGCGCACCGGCATAGTGCAGCGTGCGCTGCACTATGCCGGTGCGCGCACGATGCTGCACTGCACTGCGCGCGTGCGTGCTGCGCTAGCGGATATCCAGCACGGTCCGATGTGCCGGCCGTCCATTCTGCTCGCCATGGCATGGATCACCCGGCCGGCACGCGGCGCATGGTTTGCCTGTGCACAGATATCCTCCCCCTCAATGCGAAGGCAGGCTGACCTGTCGACACACGTTGCTGATTATTCGACTACGCGCGACTCAAGGCAGGGCTTGCAAAACAATTCACGTCATCCTCGACGCCGTAAACGACGCCCACTCGGCAAGACCCGGTGCTTTATTGCCAAAGATGCGCAATGACAAAGGGCCGGATCAACCGGCCCTTTGTGCAGGGGGAGAAGACCTCAGTGCTTTCCAGGATCGAGCTTCGAGCCGCGGCGCTCCCAGGTGATGTAGGCCTCGAGCGCCACCATCTTGGGGTCGTCAGCAGCGAGCGGCCTGCCCTCGAGCGGATTTTCGATGCACCAGTTGATCATGTCGCGTAGCGAAGCCACCTTGCCGAGCTGTTTCTGGAACTTGGGATAGGTCTCTGGATGGGTGTTGGAGGCATTTGGATGACACTGGTCGCAGGCCACCCCATTCCCGCCGAGCGTGCCGCTGTGGAAAAGCTTCTCGCCTTCCTGCATGACTGCCTCGAACTCGGCGCGCCATTTCTTGAGGTCGCCCTCCATGAATTCGTCGGCCAATGCGCCGCCCGACAACACAGCCATGGCAAAGGCGATGCCAAGGATCCGCGTGTTCGTGGTTCTCATGTTCCTGTCTCCTGACTCGTCCGTCATCAATAGTGGGTCTGCGGAGGGATGCGCTTTTTCGGGTCCTGGTAGACCGTATCTACCGGCTTGCCGAGCTTGGCGTCGTAGATGATTCTGCGCGCAGTGTTCTCCCAAAGCTCATGATGCACACCGGCGCGCCCGCTCTCGAGATCAAGCCAGCCCCAGCCGGTACCGTCGCGCTCGTTGTGGGGATCCTGGCGGTTCATGAATATCGTGAGCTTCGGCACCGCGTTCGGTTTTTGCGTATACGACACCGGGTACGGCCACGGCCAGGCGGTGGACATCATGGCGTAGAAGGTGATGTTGCCAATCTGGTTGTAAAGCACCTGGTGTACGTGGCCATGCAGCACCGTGACCTTCTTGAAGCGCTTGAGCGCTTCCTGCACCTTTTCCGCGTCCTCCGTCCAGAAGTTCCATGGCTTAAAGATCTTGTAGAGCGGAGAGTGCGACAGCACCACCACCGGCGTATCGGATTTGACCTTCTCGAGATCCCGGCGCAGCCAGCGCAGCTGTTCGTCGCCGACCATGAAGGGCGAGCCCTGCGGGTTGTCGAGCCGCGCCATCTGCAGCATGCGGCCCATGGGGTCGCTCGCCCATTTCTTCATCCAGTCTTCGAAAGTAAGGATGCTGTTCAGCACCACGAAGTGCACGCCCTTATGGTCGAAGCTGTAATGTAGCGGGCTGACCTTCTGCTGCCAGTACTCGCCCAGGTCGAGGTAGTAATCATGCTCGCCGATCACCCATTTGACCGGGTGGTTGAGCTTGGACATGAGCTCGAGCCCGTGGTCGATCTCTTCGCGCTTGCCGAGTTGGGCGAGGTCGCCACCGTAGACCACGAAGTCGGGCTTGGGATCCATGAAGTTCAGCTCGGCCACGGCTCGCGTCAGGCCCTTGTCGAAGTTGGCGACGAATTTCGTGCCTTTGATCTGCTGTAGGTGCGAGTCGGAGAGGTAGGCGAAGGTGAACCTCTCACCCTTGGCCGCGCCGAACACCACCTCGACCAGGCTGAAGGGGGTGGCGGCCGTTGCCATCGCGGCCCCGGCTGCCTTAAGGAACGTCCGTCGGCTGATCTTGTCGCTCATGGTCACACTCCTTGGGTGGTTGATCAGTTACCGCTTGCCGTCTTCACGTTGGCGAACTCGGGGCTCGTTAGGTGTTTGAGGAACTCCACGAGGTCCGCCTTCTCCTGTGGGGTCAGGTCGAGCGGCCGGATGCCGCCGTCCAGAAACGCGTTCTTTTCGCCGCCCTGGTTATAGAAATCAATGACCTCTTCCAAAGTTTTCTGGCTGCCATCGTGCATGTAAGGGCCGGTGACGGCGACGTTACGCAGCGTGGGCGTCTTGAAGCGCCCAAGGTCTGAAATTCGCCCAGTGACGGCGAAGCGCCCGAGCTCGGAGGCATCCGCACTGGTCAGGACGGTCTCGTCAACGGGTTTGCCGGCCGCCTTGGCGGCACGGAACTCAGCGACGATTTTCTGCAGTTTGGGTTCGATACGCTTGAAGCCGACACCGAGATTGTGGAAATCGTTGTCGGTGAAGGTGGCGCTAGTCTGTTCGATCTTGTGGCAGTCCACGCACCGGCCTTTCGTGCGGAATATCTCAAGGCCGCGGACCGCCGACTCGGTCATGGCCGTCTTATCGCCTGCGAACAGGTAGCGGTCGAAAGGCGAGTTGCCCGAGATCACGGTGCGTTCGAAGCTTGCGATCGCCTTGGCCACGTGGTCCATGGTGATTCTATCCGGGCCTACGTGGAAGACCTTCTTGAACTGTGCCACGTACTCGGGATCGTTGCGGATCACATCGAGGATCGGTCGGTGGTCTTTCAGGCCGTGCTCGATGGGGTTAACGAACGGGTCCTTGGACTGTTCTTCGAGCGTCGCACGCCGGCCATCCCAGAACTGGCTCGTGTAATAAGCCGCGTTGATGACTGTGGGGGCATTGCGTGTGCCTTTCTGTTGGCGGATCCCTTCAGATACGGGCAGTCCGTCAGTGAAGGCGCGCTCGGGGTTGTGGCAGTTAGCGCAGGCCACAGTACCGTCGCCGCTGAAGCGCTTGTCTTCAAAGAGCCGTTTACCAAGGGCGATCTTTTCCGGGCTCTGGGGGTTGTCGACTGGCACGGGAACGGGTGGCAGGCCGAGTGGGGGGTTTTCTGCCGCATGGGTGGCGATTCCTCCCAGTGCCAGAACGACGAACACCACTGTGCTGGTGGGGCGCATCAAGGTCCCTCCTTACCTATTTCCGTTGAAATCAGGGCTAGAAGAATTCTAAAATTAGAAATAAACTAATTCTAGATCTACCTCAAGATATTCCGTCAAGGGCGAAAATTGTTCTTTGATTTACAAAAAGTTATCTAGACACAGCGCCTCGCCAGTGCGATTGCGGCTGTCAGGTCCAAGCAGGTAGAGATAAGCATGCGTGAGCTCTTCCGGGGCCGGTAAAGTCTTCGGATCTTCTCCCGGGTAGGCCCGGGCGCGAAGCGACGTGCGCACGGGTCCGGGGTCGAAGCTGTTGACGCGGATCCCACTGCTGGTGGCCAGCTCGTCGGCCAGAATCTGCATCAAGCCCTCGATGGCAAACGCACACACGCCATAGGCGCCCCAATAGGCGCGCCCCCGGCGGCCGACGTCGGCGCTGGTAAACACGATCGAGGCGTCCGGTGCGCGCTTGAGGAGCGGCAGACAAGCGCGCGTCAGCATAAAGGGGGCATGGAGGTTTACCTGTATCACCCGGTACCAGGTCTCAAGATTGTAAAGCTCGAGGGGTGCGAGCACGCCGAGCTCGGCCGCGTTATGCAGCAGACCGTCGAGGCGGCCGAACTCCTTTTCGATGAGCGCGGCGGTCTCCTCGTATTGGGCGGGGGTGGCCGAGGCCAGATCAAGTGGCAGGATAGCGGCGCGCGTGGTAGGGTTCCGGTATTCGATTTCGTCGTACACCTGTTCAAGTTTCGCTGCGGTTCGTCCCAGCAACACAACGGAGGCGCCGTGCCTGGCCAGAGCGTGTGCAACGGCGCGTCCTATGCCGGCGCCCGCTCCGGTGACAAGAATGACACGGTCGGCGAGCAGATCTTTCGGAGGGGTGTAGTGTTTCACGGGGTAGGTCTCTCCTGGTTGAAAATGCACCGCACGACGAGTAACCCATTTTTCACCGTGCCTTCGCGCGTGCAGCCAACCGCACGCGTCGCCTCTGTTGCTGGATGAAATAATCCGTGGCCGGCTTTGGCAGCTCGACGCCGAAGTCCACGACCGCCGGCCACAAAATCGGAATCAGAACGGGAATGGCGGCGACGGCCAGAGAACACGTCGCGCAGCCCGTGCATATACCCAAGCAGTCCCTTGCACATTGAACGGTGCGAAATGTACCGGAATTCGCAGCCAAACGCCTGTGCCCCGCGCACCGAGCATCTTGAGACCGAGCCTCGGACGTCGAAAGACTCCGGATCGGCGTTACCCAGACACCTGAGCGCGGCGAGCGCTTTAGAGGCGCGGCGCTCGCCGAGCAACAGATGCTGGTCATTGTCCAGGCGGTGGGTGTTGAAGCACGCAGCGTGCGCACGACTGCCAAGCTGGCGCGAGGCCTCGGGTGCGACCGGCTCAAACCCGTGATGGGTCCCCTCCACGGCGGCGGTCAGCCTCGCCCGACTGCCGCCGATAGCGACCACGCTATGGGTCGAGACGCAGCTCTTGCCGTTCATGGCATGCATGCGCGCGGTCTGGGGGGAGCACGAGACGGGATTTTAACCCAATCGCACCGGCCTCAGGGCGTGGCGCGCGCTACGCAGAGGCTCGGGCCGAGGAATCCAGGTTATCATTTTACAGAAATCGCGCAGGAGACGGCGGAGGCTGATGGGCGCTGCGATCGGTTTTCCGCTCGGCATCAACTTCGGTCGCAATGCGCCATTGCTCAGCAACCTCTTTGTCGCCAAGCTTGGCTTTGCCGGGCGTGTCAAGGAACGAAGTTGGCGAGGCGATCGAGGAAGGCAGAGAGGCCATCCACGAGGCCACCAAGCCGGTGCAGGACAAGCTGAAGCAATAGCTATCTGCGATCGGTGTTCGGTATAACGGAAAGCGGATTGCTGATCGCTGACTTACGCAAAGCTCGACTTACCCTCGTCATTGACACAGATGCGGTTGCGGCCGTGCTGCTTGGCGAGATACAGCCGGCGGTCGGCGACATTGACAAGCTGGTCCACGCTCTCGGTGCCGTCGGTGTCGTACGAGGCGATCCCGATACTCACCGTAAGCGGGATGATCGCGCCCCCTGCCATGATCCGTTCCTTCTCGATAGCGGCACGGATGCGCTCGGCCAGGACCGCGGCGCCGAGGCGGTTCGTATCCGGCAGTAGCAACGCGAATTCCTCGCCCCCGAGGCGTGCCACGGTGTCCTCGTTACGCGTCAGCCGCAGCAACACGTTCGCGCAGGCCACCAGTACCTCGTCTCCGGCATGGTGTCCGTAGGTGTCGTTGATTCTCTTGAAATGGTCAATGTCGAGCAGGATCACCGACAGCTCGGTGTGATAGCGGCGCGCCAGGGACAGGTATTTCTGCCCGTTCTCGAAAAAGGCGCGGCGGTTCTTCAGGCCCGTGAGCGAATCGGTAGTCGCTTGCTCGATCAGGGCCCTGCGGCTCGCCTCCAGCTCGCGGATGGTGCGCGCAAGTTTTTGGTGCACTGCGACACGCGCCTGAAGTTCGATCTCATCAATCGGTTTGGTGATGAAGTCGTTTGCTCCGTTCATGAACGCCATGTTGCGGTCGACGTGGTCGCCGGCCGCGGTCATCACGATCACCGGCAGGTTACGTATGCGTGCGTCGCCGCTTCTGCGAATGCGCACAAGAAGCTGATGGCCGTTCAGGCGCGGCATCTCAATGTCCGTGATGACAAGCTCAATGTCGTGGTTTTCGAGAAGCAGCCGCCAGGCCTCTTCGCCGTCGCGGGCGTGCACCAGTTGGTAATGATCCGAGAGATAGCGGGAAAGGAGCGTCGCGGTGGTCTGGGAATCCTCGACCAAAAGGATCCGCGGCAGGACGGCGTCTTTTCGTGTTTCAGGGCGATCCACGATATCCAAGCAAAAACCGCAACACCGGGGCAGGGGCACACCCCTGATTATAGTTTTTTGCAGATATCCTCTATTTTCGGCAGCACGCGTCGTAACTTAAGGCGTCAAAATTCCGTCGCTTGTGCGCCTTGGCGTGCCTTGCGTTACTGCAGAGCGCAAACGTGGCAAAGGGGCAATTGTTAGCACTGATCGAGCCTAATCCTCCTGAGTTTCGCGCACTGACTTCTCGATCCGCTCGGGTTCCTCGAGGGCCTTGGCCGGGGTGACGCCCATCTCTGGAAAGCGGCGCGCTGCGGGCAGGACTTTGGCCTCGAACGAACCGACCGCCTTGTTGTAGTCGGACACCGCGGCGCCGAGGCTGCGCCCCAGCTTGGCAAGGTGCTCGGTAAAGGTCGCCAGCCGGTTGTAGAGCTCCTCGCCCACGTCACGCATCCGTTCGGCGTTGGCGGCGAGCTGTTCCTGGCGCCAGCCGAAGGCCACAGCGCGCAACAGGGCCACGAAGCTGGTGGGAGTGGTGGGTACGATGCGCTGGGCGAGCGCCTCCTCGAGCAGGCTGGAATCCTGGTCGAGGGCGGCGGTCAGGAACTGGTCGCCCGGGATGAACATTACCACGAAATCTGGGGCGCGCTTGAATTGGTTCCAGTAGGCCTTGGCGGCTAGCTCGCGCACCCGACTGCGTAGCTTACGTGCGTGATCCTCGAGAAAACGCCGGCGGGTCGCCTCGTCCGGTGCCTCGATCGCGCTAAGATAAGCATCGAGCGGCGTCTTGACATCCACGACGATCTCGCGCCCGCCCGGCAGACGCACGACCATGTCCGGACGCATGCGCCCCTGCTCGGTGTCGAGCTGCTCTTGCTCGTAGAAATCGCAATGCTCCACCATGCCGGCGAGCTCCGCCAGCCGCCTGAGCGTCAGCTCACCCCATTGGCCGCGTACCTCGGGACGACGCAGGGCCTGCACCAGGTTGCGGGTTTCGGTCTGCAGGAGCTGTTGTGTGTGGGTGAGGGTTTCGAGGTACTTGGAAAGCGCACCGTAGGCCTCACGTCGCTCCTTCTCCATGTGATGGATCTGCTCGCGGGTCTTCTCAAGCGCCTCGCGCAGCGGCGCCACCAGCGCCTCGACGGCCTTTTCCTTGTGCTCGAGGTCGCTCTTGGCGAGCACGTGGAACTGGGAGAGTGTTTCCTTGGCGAGCTGCAGGAACGCCGCGCTGTTCTCGCGCAGTGCCTGACCAGAGAGTGTCGCGAAGACCTGCTCGAGCTGGGCGCGGCTCTCCTCGACGGCGCGACGCTCGAGCGTGAGCGTGGTTTCCAACTCGGCGACACGCCGCTGGCTAAGCAGTCTTGCGAGGAGCCAGCCGACGCCGAACCCGAGCAAGGCAGCAAGGATGACGACAGTAATAAGTACGCCCGACTCAGCCACGGCTAGCCTCCTGGGCGTCAAGCCACTCGAGAATTTCGCCCGGCGCGCGAATCATGCCGTCGGCTCCCCAGCGCTGCGGGTCGTCCTCGTCGTTGATGTAACCGAAGAGCGCGATTAGCGTCTTCATGCCGGCACGCCGTCCGGCTTCGATATCGCGCTCGGCGTCGCCGACGTAGACACACTGCGGCGGCAGACTGCCGGCGCACGTGCAGGCATGTAGCAGGGGTCCGGGATGCGGTTTACGGTTGGCGGTCGAGTCGCCGCTCACGACACAGCTCGGCGGGGAAGGTAGCGCGAGCGCCTGCAGAAGCCTTTCGGTCAGGAAGCCCGGTTTATCGGTGACGATGCCCCAGTTGCTGCCGCGCTGCGCAATCGCCACGAGCAGCTCGGCAATGCCGGGAAACAGCCGCGTGGCCCGGCAGAGGTTCTGCGCGTACAGCGCGAGCAACCTTTCGCGCAGTTGCGCGTAGCCGTCGTCGGAGGGTTTCACCCCGAAACCGAGCCGCAGCAGCCCCGGACTGCCGTGCGACACCGCCGGGCGGATTCTCTCGAAGGGCAGCGGCGCACGACCCTCCTCAACAAGCAGCAGGTTCAGCGCATGTGCCAGATCGGGCGCGGTATCGGCAAGCGTCCCGTCGAGGTCGAACAATATGGTACGAATCATAAAAAACAGTAGCGAGCAGTATCCATTCCTCGCGCTACTCGCCGCTCACTTTCGCGCTCCAGGCAAGATAATTCACCTCCACGCCCGGACCGAGCCAAAAGCGACGGCTAAGTGGGTTGTAGTGCACGCCGGTCAGCTCGCGCATGGCAAGCCCGGCGCGGCGGCCCATGCGCTCGAGCTCCGAAGGGCGGATGAACTTCATGTACTCGTGGGTGCCGCGCGGCAGCAGCTGCAGTACATACTCGGCACCGACGATCGCAAGCAGGAACGATTTGAGGCTGCGGTTGATGGTGGAGAAGAACACCTGGCCGTGCGGTTTGACGAGCCGCGCGCAGGCGTCCACCACGGAAGAAGGATCGGGAACGTGCTCGAGCATCTCCATGCAGGTGACGATGTCGAACATGCCTGGCGTCTCGCGCGCCAGTTCCTCGGCGGCGACGCGCCGGTAGTCCACGTGCAGGCCGGATTCTTTAAGATGCAGTCGCGCAACAGCAAGCGGCGCCTCAGCGAGGTCTATACCCGTGACCCGCGCGCCAAGCGCGGCCATGCCCTCGGCGAGAATTCCTCCACCGCAGCCAATGTCGAGCACACGCTTGCCTTTGAGTCCGGCGCGGTCGTTGATGTACTTTAACCGCAGCGGGTTAAGCGCATGCAGCAGCTTGAACTCCCCGTGCGGATCCCACCAGCGCGCGGCCAGGCGCTCGAACTTAGCGATCTCGTCGGGGTCGGCGCTCATGCGTCGAGGAGGGTCGCGGGTAGCGTGTAGAGTAGGACAAGTAGCGCGTGACGAGAAAGCGTGCGTTTAGTCCCGCTGTCCATGTTGCTCGCTACTGGCTGCTATCTTATCACGCCAGGCGTGTGCCTTGCGGCGAATGGCGTTTTCGTCGAGGGTGGTCAGTCGACCGCTGGCGAGCAGGCGGCGGCCCGCAACCCAAACGTCGGTCACTTGATCGCGCGTGGCTGTGTAGACGATCTGCGAGATGGGATCGTAGACGGGCTCGCTGCCAAGGTCTGCGAGATCGATGGCAATGAGATCGGCCTGCTTGCCGACTCGAAGTGAGCCGATCTTAGACTCGAGCCCGAGCGCCTGGGCGCCGTTGCGTGTGGCCATGGCCAGTGCAGTGTGCGCGGGCAGCGCGGTGGCCTCGTGCGCGACACCCTTGGCGAGCAGCGCTGCCATGCGCATCTCCTCGAGCATGTCGAGATTGTTGTTGCTGGCCGCGCCATCGGTACCGAGCGCCACGTTCACGCCGGCCTTGAGCAGTTCGTGTACCGGGCAGAAGCCACTGGCGAGCTTCAGGTTCGACTCCGGGCAGTGCACGACGTGGACGTTATGCGCGGCCAGGGCCCTGATCTCACCGGGCAGCAATTGCGTCATGTGCACGGCGAGCAGGCGCGGGCCGAGCAGCCCGAGGTTGGCCAGGCGCTCGAGCGGCCGCACGCCGTATCGCGCCATGGCCTCCTCGACCTCGTGCGCGGTTTCGTGCACGTGCATGTGCACCGGCAGGTCCAGCTCCTCGGCGTACATGCGGACCTTGTCGAGCGGCCTGTCCGAGACAGTGTAGGGCGCATGCGGCGCGAAGGTCGTCGTCACAAGTCCATAGTGTTTGAGCTCGTCATAAAGTTTCAGGCCTTTGTGCAGGTATTCCTCGGCGTCGTTTGCCCAGCGGCTCGGGAAGTCGAGCACGATCAGTCCCACGCAGGCGCGCATGCCGGCGGCCTCGGCCACGCGCGCTGTCACGTCGGCGTAGAAGTACATGTCGTTGAAGCAGGTCGTCCCACTCTTGATCATCTCAGCCAGCGCGAGCTCTGTGCCGTCGCGAACGAATTCCGGGCTCACCCATCTCGATTCGGCGGGCCAGATGTGATGGTTGAGCCAATCCCTAAGCGGCAGGTCGTCTGCCAGCCCCCGGAACAAACTCATGGCCGCATGGGTGTGTGCGTTGACCAGACCAGGGATGAGGGCGTGGTTGGGAAGGTGTACAATCTCGCGGGCAACAAGCCCGCCAGCCTCGGTGCTCGGCACAATGGCCGCGATGCGGCCGCCGGCGACGGCCAGACAGTGATGATCGAGTGCCCGGGTACCGGGCTCGACCGGAATCACCCAGCGTGCGTGGATGAGGGTATCTATCGTCTTTGCCTCTCTTTGAAATCTGCGCGGATGAAATCCTTCTTCTCATCCACGCTGACCGACCAATGATGCCCACCCAACGGCGTTGGGGTTGGCCTAGCAGCCGTCGGCCAGAACGCCGCGAAGCCCAAACCCCCTGACGATTCGCATAGACGCTCTCGCGGGCAGATCAATATCATGCACGCACCCCTCTGTCTCCCGAAACCCCCGCGTCAAGCGTTCCTCGCTCAAGCCCCCATGAAGGCGCGCCTGCCAAGGGGGCGCCGCGCGTTCCCCTCGAGGGCCTCGGCTGCGCCTGGGCGCACAGCCGCCCGCCCGCGCGCGCAAGAGAACAGCAGATTCACCACGCTCCACCCAGTGATTTTCCTTCTCGCCGACAGGCCGGCCTCTCGATGCGCGATCCGCACGGGGCGGGTTAACCGGCTTGGAAACCAAAAGTGCTAAATTTCCTCAAACACCCCGATATTACCTGAATTACTCTGTTTATATCCCCGTGGTTTGCCTTACCAACCGGGGTCGGAGCTTCCCGCGGCGGCGACAAAGCGCAGGTTTACCTCGAGCCGTCCCACGAACAGCACATCGAGCCGCACGTGACCGGGGAAGGTTACCGCATTGAGCTTGACGGCCGGCGGCTCGATCGCAATTAGCTGTAGACGGGCCACGGGGTAATCCACGGCGAGCTTCACGTGCATAGGGAAATAACCGTCGAGGAAGCGGCGCATATAGGGGCCGCCGCGCCATTCGTAGCCGCCGTCGGGCTCGGTGGTCATAAACGAGCGGTTCTCGCTCAGGATGCAAAGCACCGCGTTCTGGCCGACCTGTTCGAGCTGCACGCTGTTTTCCTCGATCCAGGCGCGCGCGATGTTGTCCGCGCGCAGGATCTTGAGGTCGCGCACCCGGTCCTTGGCGAACACCACCTGCATCGCGCCGACGCGGTCGAGTCGGTAATGACATTGCTTGACGCGAACCCATCCCGTCTTGAGGGATTCCTCGCTGATCTGTACGTGCGTGCTCTGCAGGTGCGGGGGCTGAGCGGGTGGCTCGGCGAGAAAGCGCAGTTCGCCCTCGTTGATATCGAGCAGATCGAAATCAGAAACCGCCCCCGCACCTCCCGCCCAAAGCAGGCCCACAATGACAGCGGATCGGGTGGCGGCGGTCATGTCGTGCCGAAAAAACGCTCCAGGCGATCGAGCGCCGCGTCGAGCTGGGTCATCGAGGTGGCGTAGGACAGCCGCAGGTAACCCTCCGCCCCAAAGGCCGAGCCCGGAACCAGCGCCACGCCGACTTCCTCGAGGATACGCTCCGCGAGATCCGTATCACGCGCCACACCAAGTCGGGCGCAGGCCTCGCGCACGTCGGCAAAGGCATAGAACGTCCCCGCCGAGGGCAGGCAGCGTACGCCGCGCAGTCGATTCAGCCGATCCAGTACGCGGTCATGCCGTTCCTTGAAGGCGCGCACCATGGGTGCGATGCAGGCCTGGTCGCCGTTTAATGCCGCCTCCGCTGCGGCCTGGGCAATGGAGGTCGGGTTCGAAGTGCTCTGCGACTGGATCTTCTTCATGGCGGCGATCAAGGGACGCGGCCCGGCGCAGTAACCGATGCGCCAGCCGGTCATCGCGTAGGCCTTCGATACGCCGTTCAGCACGATGGTCCGGTCATAAAGATCCGGACAAACATTGAGGATGTTGCAGAACGGCTCTTCCGTCCAGCGGATATGCTCGTACATGTCGTCAGTCGCGACAAGCACTTGCGGTGCGGCACGCAGCACCTCGCCTATGGCCGCAAGCTCTTCGCGGTTATAGGCAGCACCGGTCGGGTTCGACGGACTATTGATGACCATGAGCTTCGTGCGAGGGGTGATTGCTCGCTGCAGTTGTTCGGGTCGGATCTTGAAGCCCTGCTCGATGCCGGCAAAGATGATCACTGGGGTGGCATCGGCGAGCAGGACCATGTCGGGATAAGAGACCCAGTAGGGGGCGGGAATGATCACCTCGTCGCCGGCTTCGAGCAGCGCCATGGCGAGGTTGTAGAAACTCTGCTTACCGCCGACCGAGACCAGAATCTGGTCGGGCGCGTAGTCAAGGTGGTTATCTCGTTTGAATTTCGCGACCACTGCCTGCTTGAGCGAAGGAGTGCCATCGACGGCAGTGTATTTGGTGAAGCCTGCACGGATGGCGCGGATCGCAGCCTCTTTAATATGATCAGGCGTGTCGAAATCGGGTTCCCCGGCGCCCAGCCCGATGACGTCCTTGCCCTGCGCCTTGAGCTCGCGGGCGCGGGTCGTCACCGCCAGGGTGGGGGAAGGCTTGATGCGGCCGACACGGGCCGCCAAGTGCATGGCAAACAAGTTTTCCCCGAAGGCGATGGAAGCTGCGGTAATATACCGTGAAGCCATGGCGAAAACGATATGTCCCAGCGTTTCGAGCTCGTCAGCCCCTTCCAGCCTTCGGGCGATCAGCCCGAGGCGATCCGTCAGCTCGTCGAAGGATTGCGTCGCGGCGAGCCTTGCCAGACGCTGCTCGGCGTGACTGGCAGCGGTAAGACCTTCACGATCGCCAACGTCATTGCCGAGGTGCAGCGGCCGACCCTGGTGCTCGCACCTAACAAGACGCTCGCCGCTCAACTCTATTCCGAGTTCCGCGATTTTTTCCCGAAGAACGCGGTTGAGTATTTCGTATCGTACTACGACTACTACCAGCCGGAAGCCTACATTCCGTCTACTGATACATATATCGAGAAAGACGCATCGATCAACGAGCACATCGAGCAGATGCGCCTGTCCGCCACCAAGGCCCTGCTCGAGCGGCCGGATGTGGTTATCGTGGCCACGGTCTCCTCTATTTACGGCCTGGGTGATCCCCAGACTTATCATGGGATGATCCTGCACCTGCGGGTAGGGGCGAAGCTCGACCAGCGCGCGTGCCTGCACCGCCTGGCGGAGCTGCAGTACACGCGCAACGATCTTGAGCTTAAGCGGGGCACATTCCGCGTGCATGGCGACGTGATAGATATCTTCCCCGCCGAGTCGGAGCGGCTGGCGATCCGCGTAGAGCTGTGCGACGACGAGATCGAGTCGCTTACCGAGTTCGATCCGCTGACAGGCGAGACGGCCGGCCGACTGGTGCGCACCACGGTGTACCCGAAGACCCACTACGTCACTCCGCGCGAGACGTTGTGGAAGGCCATCGAGACGATCAAGGAAGAGCTGCGCGAACGGCTCGCCGAGTTGCATGGCCAAGGCAAGCTCGTCGAGGCGCAGCGCCTCGAGCAACGCACGCGCTATGACCTCGAGATGCTACGCGAGGTCGGTTACTGCACCGGCATCGAGAACTATTCGCGTCATCTCTCGGGGCGCGCGCCAGGCGAGCCACCACCGACCCTCATGGATTACTTACCCCAAAACGCGCTTCTTGTTATTGACGAGTCGCACGTTACCGTCCCGCAGCTCGGCGGCATGTACCGCGGCGACCGTGCGCGCAAGCAGACGCTGGTCGAGTACGGCTTCCGGTTGCCCTCGGCGCTCGACAACCGGCCGCTGCGTTTCGATGAATTCGAGTGCCGGATGCCGCCGACGATCTTCGTCTCGGCGACCCCTGGCCCCTACGAGCTTAAGCGCTCGCGCGGGGTGGTCGTGGACCAGGTGGTTCGGCCGACCGGCCTGGTGGATCCCGAGGTCGAGGTCCGGCCAGCCGCTACCCAGGTGGATGACCTGCTTTCGGAGATCCGCGCACGTGTGAAGGCAGGCGAGCGTGTGCTCGTGACCACGCTTACCAAGCGCATGGCGGAGAATCTGACCGAGTATCTGTTCGAACACGCCGTGAAAGTCCGCTACCTACACTCGGACATCGACACCGTAGAGCGCGTGGAGATCATCCGCGACTTGCGCGCTGGGGTGTTTGACGTGCTGGTCGGTATCAACCTGCTGCGCGAAGGTTTGGACATTCCTGAGGTCTCTCTGGTGGCTATCCTCGACGCTGACAAGGAAGGTTTTCTGCGCTCGGCACGCTCGCTCATCCAGACCATTGGGCGCGCGGCGCGCAACATCCACGGCAAGGCGATCCTGTACGCCGATCGGGTGACAGATGCGATGCACGCAGCGATCGGCGAGACCGAGCGCCGCCGCCAGAAGCAGATCGCCTACAACCGAGCGCACGGTATTACACCGAAAACCATCGTCAAGGCAGTCAAGGAGATCATCGAAGACGTGCCGACGGCGCGCTTCGCTTATGGCAAGCCAGCACGCGGCCGTGCCGCCGCGTTGCTCGCTGCAGAGCAGGAGGTCGAGTATGCCGGCACGAGGCCCGATGTCCTCGGACGTCTGCTCGAACGGCTCGAAAAACAGATGTACCGCCACGCCCGCAACCTGGAGTTCGAGCAGGCCGCCGCGCTGCGCGACAAGATTCGCGCCATCCGCGAGCGCCATTTCGGCCTGATTCACGGTATCTCGGGGAAAAACCCCTCGACGCTTCGTTCATAAGCAGTTGCTAATTTTTTCTAGGCGTGCGACCTCCTTTAATTGGCGGGCAGGTTAGCCTTGTGCTATGAGTTTCCTAATTGCACCGCGATTCTGTTCCCTGGGTGGAGGGGTATATGAACAAGCTTGTGGTCCTGCTCCTGGCCGGCGCTGGGTTGGCCATGGCATCGTTTCTTGCTGGCAACTCGCTGGCCGAGACCAGGAAGCTGACTTGGGCCGGCTGCGGTATCTCTAAGGAGGCCTTCATGGCCGAGATGGCAGCTGCCTACAAAGAGAAATACGGCGTGGAGATCGATTTCAAGGGCGGCGGCGCCACCAAGGGCATACGCCAGACGGCCTCGCGCGAGGTGATGATCGGCGGCACCTGCCGGCACGTGATCGAGGACCCAAAGACGCTCACTACGCTGCCCGAAGAACGGCGCGTACAGCTTACCCCAGTGGCCTGGGACGCGCTGGTGGTGATCGTTCATCCGAGCAACCCGGTTGGCAGCATCACGCTGGATCAGGTCCGTGATCTCTATGAGGGCAAGATTACCAACTGGAAGCAGCTCGGAGGCTTCGATGCGCCAGTCGAACTGTACGTCCGCAAGGGCAAGATCTCGGGGGTGGGCCGCACGCTGCGTGAACTCGTCTTCAACGACTATGACAAGGAGTTTATCGCTACCCACGTAGTCAATTCCTCCGGCCCTTTACACCGCGCCATCGAGGGAAACCCCAACGGGGTCGGTGTCACCGGCATCTCAAGTGCCCGTCGGCTCAAGGTCAAGGTGCTCAAGCTCAACGGCAAGGAACCAAGCTACGAGAATATCAGAAGCGGTGACTATCTGCTCTACCGGCCGCTCTACATGGTCACGCACATGCAGAATACGGATCCGGAGGTGAGGCGTTTCCTAAGCTTCGTGATGAGCGAAGAGGGCAAGACAGTGATGCGCAAGGTGGGCACCGTGCCCTACGAGGACGCCATCCACCTCTGGCTCAAGTACCTGGACCAGCAGAACAAGGCGATCGTTAAATTGCACACCAACCGGGGCCTGGCCACCAAGAGCGAAGGCAAGATCAGGGAGCGCTGAGGACCGCAACTTGTGACCCCCGCGGACCTGTGCTATTTTGCGCCCCTCTCGCAGGCGCGTAGCTCAGTGGTAGAGCACCACCTTGACATGGTGGTGGTCGGTGGTTCGATCCCACTCGCGCCTACCAGTTCGGTGCAGATTCCTTGAGATCACTGTAGAATACTTGCGCCCATCTGTTTCGCCGCAGCAGATGGGCGTTACGTTTCTCCTGTGCAGCCCGTTTACGCGACCACTCGTAGCGGCCGCCACTGATATAAGGGTTTTCGCGCATGCCAGTCATCCGGCTCCCCGACGGCAGCCACCGTGAATATCCCGAGCCAGTTACCGTCGCCGAGGTCGCGGCCGACATCGACCCCGGGCTTGCACACGCGGCACTGGCCGGCAAGGTGAATGGCCGCCTGGTGGACACCTCCTACCGCCTTGAGCGCGACGCCGAGCTGCACATCGTCACCGACCGCGACCCGGAGGGGGTGGAGATCCTGCGCCACTCGACCGCGCATCTGCTCGCCCAGGCGGTCAAGGAGCTTTACCCCGAGGCCCAGGTGACGATCGGACCGGTGATCGAGGATGGGTTTTACTACGACTTCGCCTACTCGCGCGGCTTCACCGAGGAGGACCTCCGGCGCATCGAGGAGCGCATGCGCCAGATCGCCGCGCGCGATCTCGCTGTCGAGCGCCTGGTCATGCCGCGCGAGGAGGCGATTCGGTTCTTTCGCGGTATGGGCGAGGAGTACAAGGCGAGAATCATCGAGGCCATTCCGATGGATGAGGAGATCTCGCTCTACCGCCAGGGCGAGTTCATAGATCTATGCCGTGGCCCGCATGTGCCTTCGACCGGCAGGCTCAGGGCCTTTAAGCTCACTAAGACGGCCGGCGCCTACTGGCGTGGCGATGCGCGTAACGAGATGCTCGCGCGCATCTATGGCACCGCCTGGCCGGACGAGCAGCAACTTAAGGCCTACCTGCAGCACCTCGAGGAGGCCGAGAAGCGCGACCACCGCAAGCTCGGTCGTGCGCTCGCTCTTTTTCACATGCAGGAGGAGGCCCCAGGCATGGTCTTCTGGCACGAACGCGGCTGGAGGCTGTACGTGCAGATCGTAGACTACATGCGTGGACTGTGGCGCGAGCACGGCTACCACGAAGTCCACACCCCGCAGCTCGTAGACCGCACGCTGTGGGAGAAGTCCGGGCACTGGGAGAAATTCCACGCGGACATGTTCACGACCGAATCCGAGAAACGCGTGTTCGCCGTCAAACCCATGAATTGTCCGTGCCACGTGCAGATTTACAACCAGGGCCTGAAGAGCTACCGTGACCTGCCACTGCGGCTCGCTGAGTTCGGCGCCTGCCATCGCAACGAGCAGTCCGGTGCACTGCACGGCCTGATGCGCGTGCGCGGTTTCACCCAGGATGATGCGCACATTTTCTGTACTGAGTCACAACTCGAAGGCGAGGTCACGGCCTTTATTGATCTGCTACACAAGGTGTATGCCGATTTCGGCTTCCGGGACATCATCTACAAGCTCTCGACCCGGCCGGTGAACCGTATCGGTTCCGATGCCGCCTGGGACCAGGCTGAGCACGCCCTCGAACGGGCGCTCAACAGCAAGCAGCTGCCTTGGGATCTGCAGCCGGGGGAGGGAGCATTTTATGGTCCCAAGATCGAGTTCTCGCTCAAGGACAGCCTGGGGCGCGTCTGGCAATGTGGGACTATCCAGGTGGATTTCGCCATGCCCGAGCGGCTCGGGGCACACTACATCGCTGAGGATGGCTCCAAAAAGGTCCCAGTCATGCTACACCGCGCCATCTTCGGCTCCATCGAGCGCTTCATCGGCATTCTGATCGAGGAATATGCGGGCGCCTTCCCCGCCTGGCTCGCTCCGGTACAGGCCGTGGTGTTGACCATCACTGACGCCCAGGCCGACTGGGCCCGGCAGGTGGAAAAAATGCTTAGAAATCAGGGTTTCCGGGTCGAGTCGGACTTGAGAAACGAGAAGATCGGCTTTAAAATCCGCGAACACACGCTGCAACGCATCCCGTACCTTCTGGTAGTCGGCAGGCGGGAAGCGGAAAGTGGCACGATAGCCGTGCGCACGCGCAAGGGCGAGGATCTGGGCGCCATGTCGGTCGAGGCGTTCAGCACGCGACTCGCCAGGGAGATCGCGGGCCGCGGCATTGCTGTTTTGGAGGATACGCAACATCGCTGCAATTAAAGAAAAAGAGCTTCGCATCAACGGACGCATCACCGCGCCGCGGGTTCGATTGATCGATCCCACGGGCAAACAACTCGGTGTCGTGGCGCTAGCGGATGCCTTGCGCAAGGCCGAGGAGGCCGAGCTCGATTTAGTTGAGATCGCGCCCCAGGCCCAGCCGCCGGTCTGCCGGATCATGGATTACGGCAAGTACCAGTACGAGGAGAGCAAGCGTAAGCACGCGGCGCGCAAAAAGCAGAAGCAGATCCAGATCAAAGAGGTCAAGTTCCGCCCGACCACTGATGTCGGCGACTACGAGGTTAAGCTGCGCAACATCAAACGCTTCCTCGAGCACGGAGACAAGGCCAAGATCACACTGCGCTTCCGCGGCCGGGAGTTGGTCCACCAGGAGCTTGGTATCGAGCTGCTCAAGCGGGTCGAGGCCGATCTCCAGGGATACGGGACGGTGGAGCAGGCACCGCGCCTGGAGGGCCGGCAGATGGTCATGATCATTAACCCTGTCAAGCGGAGCAGCTAGCGGTCAGCCGCCGTGCGCCGCCTTATCGCAACAAAATGCGTCGCGCAGGCTCGCTGGTGCCTGCCCGACGAACCGACAACGGAGTCGCAAACCATGCCCAAGCTTAAGACCAACCGGGGCGCCGCCAAGCGCTTCAAGAAGACCGCACGCGGCGGATTCAAGCGAGCCCATTCGCATCATCGCCACATCCTTACCAAGAAGAGCGCCGCCCGCAAACGCCATCTGCGTCAGCGCACGATGGTACACGCGCGCGATGTTCGCGAGCTGCGCCAACTTCTGCCGTACGACTGAAGGGAGGGGGACCGCCATGCCACGAGTGAAACGTGGAGTCACCACGCGCGCGCGCCACAAGAAGGTACTCGGCCGCGCAAAAGGTTACTACAACGCAAGGCGCAAGCTCATCAAGAGTGCTCGCCAGGCCGTGATGCGAGCAGGCCAGTATGCCTACCGCGACCGGCGCGTGCGCAAGCGCGATTTCCGTGCGTTGTGGATCGCGCGCATCAACGCCGCCGCGCGCGAGTGCGGGCTGACCTACAGCCGCTTCATGAACGGGCTCAAAAAGGCCGAGATCGCCATTGACCGCAAGGTGCTGGCGGACATCGCGGTGTATGACCGGCAGGTTTTCGCTCAGCTCGCCGACAAGGCTCGCACGGCACTAACCGCCTGAAGCGCGCGCAGCCATGCGCCCGCGGCGCGTGGAGGTAGCGCGCGCATGCCTTGCTGGTGTCCTGAAAAACGGACCCCCGCGAATCATGCCGGCAGCCATTGCCTGCGTACCCGTGATGGAACCCATGACAGAATCCCTCGAGGGACAACTTGCCCGCCTGATGGCGGAGGTGGAGGCGGCGCTGGCGAGCGCCGCGGACGAAGCTGCCACTGAAGCGGTGCGCGTGCGCTACCTGGGTAAGAAAGGTCTGCTCACCGAGCACCTCAAACGCCTCGGCGAACTGCCGCCCGAGGAGCGCCCGCACGCCGGCCGACTGCTTAACGAAACTAAAGAGGCAATCGCTGCCAAGATCACTGCGCACCGAGCCGCACTCGCCCAGTCTGCGGTCGAAAGGCGGCTTGCTGCAGAGAGGCTGGACGTGACCCTGCCCGGACGCGGGCAGCGTACTGGCGGCCTGCACCCGATCACGCGCACGCTCGAGCGTCTGGAGGCGATCTTCACGCGGATGGGCTTCGATGTCGCCGACGGCCCCGAGATCGAGGACGACTTCCACAACTTCGAGGCGCTCAACATCCCGCGCGACCATCCGGCGCGTGCTATGCACGACACCTTCTACCTGGATGATCGCCGACTGCTGCGCACGCACACCTCACCCGTGCAGATCCGCTACATGGAGGGCCGCAGGCCGCCGCTGCGCACCATTGCGGCCGGCCGGGTGTACCGGCGTGACTCGGACGTGACGCATACACCCATGTTCCACCAACTCGAAGGTTTCATGGTAGATGAGACGACGAGCTTCGCCGATCTCAAAGGCGTGCTGGCCGGTTTCCTTGAGGCCTTTTTCGAGGCGCCGCTCAGGCTGCGCTTCCGGCCATCGTATTTCCCGTTTACCGAGCCATCGGCTGAGGTCGATATCTCCTGTGTGCTGTGCGCAGCCCAGGGCTGCCGCGTGTGCAAGGGCACCGGCTGGCTCGAAGTCCTGGGCTGCGGGATGATCCACCCGCAGGTGCTGCGTCAAGTGCGCATAGACAGTGAGCGCTGGACCGGCTTTGCCTTCGGACTCGGCGTGGAGCGGCTTGCCATGCTGCGCTACGGCGTGAGTGACTTGCGGTTGTTTTACGAGAACGACTTGCGGTTTCTGCGACAATTCCAGTAGCCGAAAAAGCTTAGGGGTATTGGCTGTCAACGCTCGTTGGATAGCTAAAAGCCAAACAGCGATCGGCGTGTGATGAGACTAAGCTACCAATGGCTGCGTGAGTGGGTGGCGCCGCGGTTCGATGCTCGCCAGCTGAGTGAGCGCCTGACGCTTGTCGGCCTGGAGGTCACCGCGCTTGAGCCGGCCGCCCCGCCGCTCGAGAAGGTGGTCGTGGCCGAGATCATGGCGGTCTGGCCGCATCCTCAGGCCGCCGGGCGCCTGAGCGTCTGCCGGGTGAACGCCGGCCAGCACGGAACCCTCGAGGTGGTGTGCGGTGCGCCCAACAGCGCCGTTGGCCTGCGCGTGCCGCTCGCGCTACCTGGCGCTGTGCTGCCTGGCGGACAGGCTATTCAGAAGGCCGAGATCTACGGCGTCGTCTCCCATGGCATGCTGTGCTCGGCGGCCGAGCTTGGGCTGGCGGAGTCCTCCAACGGCCTGCTCGAGCTCGGCGTTGATGCTAAGGCCGGGGCGTCGCTCACTTCGATCCTCGGTCTCGATGACATCATTTTGGACATTGATCTTACCCCGAACCGCGGCGACTGCCTGAGTGTCTTGGGGCTGGCACGCGAGGTCGCGGCCCTGACCGGTGCGAGACTGCGCACCCGGCCAATCCGGGCGATCCCGGCTCGCTCGAAACGTACGCACCGTATCGTGCTCGATGTCCCGGACGACTGTCCGCGCTATTGCGGGCGGGTCATTGAAGGGATCGCCCTCGATGTTGTGACCCCACTGTGGATGCGCGAGCGCCTGCGCCGCAGCGGTGTACGCACCGTCCACCCGGTCGTGGATGTGACCAATTACGTGATGCTTGAGCTTGGCCAGCCGATGCATGCCTTCGATCTGGCGCGGCTTGCTGGCGAGATCCGCGTGCGCACGGCGCAGGCCGGCGAGGCGCTCGAGCTGCTCGATGGGCGACGCGTGCGCGTGCCTAAGGGCGCGCTGCTTATCGCCGATGCCGAAAAACCGCTCGCCCTGGCCGGTGTCATGGGCGGCAAGGACTCTGCGGTCGGCGCGCAAACCCGTGACATTTTCCTCGAGAGCGCCTGGTTCCGGCCTGCGACCATCGGGCGCACGGCGCGCGCGCTAGGTATGCAGACAGAGTCGTCGTACCGTTTCGAGCGCGGAGTGGATCCTACCTTGCAGCGCCAGGCCATCGAACGCGCCACCGCCTTGCTGCTCGAGGTTGCCGGCGGACGGCCCGGACCGGTGATCGAGCAGATGGCGCGTGACTGGCTCCCGACAATCAAGCCGATCCGCCTGCGCATGGCACGCCTTGCTCGCGTACTGGGCGCAAGCCCGCGCACACAACGCGTGGCGACGATCCTCGCTCGTCTGGGCATGCGCGTCCATGCGGTGGGCGATGGATTCCGGGTTGTGCCGCCCTCGTATCGTTTCGACTTGCGGCTCGAAGAGGATTTGATCGAGGAGGTCGCGCGCGTGCACGGTTACGAGAAGATCCCCGCAACATGTCCGCGTATCGCCGTGAACGCACCCGCGCAGCCTGAGGTACGTGTTCCGGTCGCACGACTGCGCACGCTACTTGCTGACCGTGACTACCACGAGGTCATTACATATAGCTTTGTGGATGCGAAGCTGCAAACGTTGCTCGATCCGGGTGTGGCGCCGCTCAAGCTCGCCAACCCGCTCAGCGTGGACATGGCGGCCATGCGCACCAGCCTCTGGCCTGGTTTGGTGCGGGCCGTGATTTATAACCTTAATCGCCAGCAGTCCCGCATCCGGCTGTTCGAGATCGGGAGGTGTTTCCGGCCGGTGGGGAAAGGGGGGGCCGAGGAGGAACAGGTGCTAGCCGGAGCGGCCACCGGCGAGGCCTGGCCTCGGCAATGGGGGATGAGTGGCCGTCCGGCAGATTTCTTCGATGTGAAGGGGGATGTCGAGGCCTTGCTGGGTTTGGGTGGGGACAGCGCCATCTTTCGCTTCCGGGCGGCCACGCACCCGGCATTGCACCCTGGACGGAGTGCAGAAATCCTGAGAAATAATGTCAGGATCGGTTGGTTGGGCGAGCTCCACCCTCGGATATGTGCTGAGCTGGCGGTGAACCAGGCCGTGATTCTTTATGAGCTTCTGCTCACCGCTCTGACTGCTGCGCGGCTCCCGAGATACGAGGAAATATCTCGCTTCCCTGGCATACGTCGGGATTTGTCACTTGAGCTGCCGGAGGAAATTCCAGCAGATGAGGTGATGGAAAAGGTGCGCGAAGTGGCAGGGAAATTGCTCATTAACCTTGAGTTATTTGACGAGTACCGCGGGGAAGGCATTGATTACGGAAGAAAAAGTTTGACTCTGGCCTTGACGTTCCAAGACTCCTCGCGCACTCTTAAAGAAGGGGAGGTGGAGGCTGTGGTGGCTGGGATTGTTTCGGCACTCCAGACTAGGCTGGGGGCACGGCTGCGGAGCTGATCCGGTTGGCTACAATCCATTACACAAAAAAGTAAGGAAGGCAGGGTATGGCACTGACCAAAGCAGACCTGGCGGAGGCCTTGTTCAATGAGCTCGGTCTGAACAAGCGCGAAGCGAAGGAATTCGTCGAGCTTTTTTTCGAGTATATCCGGGCCACCTTGGCGGAAGGCAGGCAGGTAAAGTTGTCCGGGTTCGGGAACTTCATGCTGCGCAGTAAAAATGCCCGCCCCGGTCGCAACCCCAAGACCGGCAAGGAGATCCCTATTAGTCCGCGTCGCGTGGTCACTTTTCGGGCAAGCCACAAGCTTAAAGAGCGCGTCGAAGAGAACGCCCGACTGCATGCCGATAAACTGAATAAGCGCGTGCAAGCGAATGCTTGACCCGGAAGACAACGCCGAACTGCCTCCCATCCCAGGCAAGCGGTACTTCACGATCGGGGAGGTGAGCGAGCTCTGTGCGGTGAAGCCGCACGTGTTGCGTTACTGGGAGCAGGAATTCCCCCAGCTCAGGCCGGTCAAGCGCCGTGGCAACCGCCGCTATTACCAGCGTCACGACGTGTTGCTGATCCGCCAGATTCGCAACCTGCTCTACGTCGAGGGCTTCACGATCAGCGGGGCGCGCAACAAGCTCGCCATGGAGGACCCGACGCCAGAGGATGTCGTACGCCAGCAGGCCATCAAAGCGCTGATTCAGGAACTGGAATCGGTTCTGGGCCTGCTCAAGGACCCTTGAGATTTCCCGCCTTGCCTGCGATGGATTCTCGGGTATGATGACGCGCCCGTTGGCAACACGGGTATGTGCGTTCTCGGTGTTGACACAGGTTCTTCTTCGGGGCGTAGCGCAGCCTGGTAGCGCACCACCTTGGGGTGGTGGTGGTCGGAGGTTCAAATCCTCTCGCCCCGACCAGTCATCCCTGTCTGGGGCGTGCGGATTCCCCGCACGGCGGGGATGTGATAAGCCGGTCGTGGGTGTCGTAGACATCGTCGTGCGCAAGCACTACCGTCTTGCCTGGTTCGGCGAAGCGGCTCTGCACATGGCGTAGGTTGCCCGCCACATCCCAGAGATAGCGCTGGTCGATCAGGGCATCAGGGTCAGGGAACCTCCCCCGATTTCGTGGACACCTCCCCAAGGTGGACAATACCGAAGTCGGAGGAACCCATGTCTGAAGCCAAACAACCCAAGCAGTATACCGAGGAGTTCAAGACCGAGGCCGTGCGCCAGGTGCGTGAGGCGGGCAAACCGGTAGCCCTGGTGGCGCCCGCAAGCTCGGCATTTCCCCCAATCTGCTGTATCGCTGGCGCGGCGAGGAACACCGGGCATGGAGCCTGGAAACGACGCGCACCGTCCTCAAGGCCGATACCGAAGAGCTCACGCGGCTTCGCCGGGAGCTCGAGACGGTGAAGAAGGAGCGGGATTTTTTAAAATCTGCAAAATCTGCGGCGGCGTACTTCGCGAGGGAACGCAAATGAGATACCGGGCCATCCAGGACCACGCCGACCGCTTCCCGATCCGGCTCATGGCGCGCGCCCTGAAGGTCTCGCCCGCGCGGGCTATTACGCCTGGGCCGCGAGGCCGGAGCGCGCGCACGAAGGCCAACTGAGGGCTCCTGGCCTTTCGCACCTACGGCAGCCCACGGATCACCCGCGACCTGCGCGCCGGCGGTCACCCGCAGAGCGAGAACCGCGTGGTGCGCCTGATGCGCGCCCATGCCATCCGCGCGAAGACCGTGAAGAAATGACGTGCCACGACGAACTTTGCGCACCGTCTGCCGGTGGCGGCGAACACGCTCGATCGACAGTTTTCGGTCAACGAGCCGAACCGCGTCCGGGCCGGCGATATCACCTACCTCTGGACCGAGGAGGGCTGACTTTATCTCGCGGTCGTGCTCGATCTGTGCTCGCGGGCCGTCGTCGGCTGGGCCATGGAACCGCGGTTGACCGCGGGCCTGGCTTGTCAACACACTCACGATGGCGTTGTGGCGGCGCAAGCCAACCCCAGGGCTTCTGCCCCACTCGGATCGCGGCAGCCAGTATGCCGCCGCCGACTACCAGCGCCGGCTGGCCGGTGCCGGCATCACCTGCAGCTTGAGCCGCAAAGGCAACTGCTGGGACAACGCGGTCGTCGAGCGCTTCTTCCGCACGCTCAAGGTCGAACGCGTGTATCACCGGCGCTACCAAACCCGGGAAGAAGCGAAGCAAGACGTCTTCCAGTGGATCGAAGTGTTCTACAATCGGCAACGTCGTCACTCCACACTTGGCTACCGTTCACCGGCCGAGTTCGAGGCGATGATGAAAGTTGCTTAAGCCGGTGTCCATGGAAACGGGGGAAGTTCACAGGCGGCAGCCCCAGCGCAGCGGGGAGTTTCTGGGGCGCCGGCCGTGGCGGTGGCCTCAAGGAGGGTGCTGCACGGCCTGAGCAGGCAAGACGCCCAATTACGCCACGCCCTCAAGCCCGGTGTGGTGAGTGGCTCGTTCGATCCTCACCTACTGCGGCATCGCCACCGAGATCTCCTTTCGCCTGAACTTCCTGGCGAGCAGCGGCGATGTCTAGCTGCTCGCCCAGCCCAAGCTCCCGTGCATGAACGGTGGAAAAGCGAAATTCCTGGCCGGCGGTGAGGGGTCGCTGCCAGTGCACAGCAGCCTCGGGCAGACCCAGGCGATGTTCAAGAAATACGGCGTGATGCTCGAGATCAACCCCTCGCCGATGAGTCCGGGTTGATCGCCGCGAAGATCAACACCGAGGTCGGCACCATAGATTTTTCGGTCACCGTGTTCGGCATTCCAGGGTTCCTCACGCGCAAGACTGCGACCAAGATGAACGTCCGCGAAGGCGAGACGATCGTGATCTCAGGCCTGCTCAGCCGCGAGTCTGACCGCTGATCCAGTTGCTGGTTTATTACCTCGTCCTTGGCGAACCAGAGGAGTTTTCCTTCCTCGTCGCGAAGCTGCTTGGCCGCCCCGTGATGGTCGATGAGGATCGCATAGCGCCTGGCCCCCTCGATCAGGCCGATGCCTTCGGCAACACGACGATTCACGACAACCCCGACGGCGACGGCCGGCGCTTTGCCCTGAATCTGCGCCTGCCCGGCATGTATTACGATGAAAAATCCGGGCTCGGCTACAACCTTGCGCGCGACTACGACCCGAAGACCGGCCGCTATCTTTAGCCCGATCCCTTAGGGTCGCACGACGATCTCTCCACCTACGTCGGCCTCGGATCCCCTGTACCATGTGGACCCCTGGAGGCTTGCGCGGCTCGTCTCCTATGCGTGATCACGACCAGGTGCAGAGCGCGCGGGGTTCCCCGGTGCCGTGGCGCGCTCAACGCAATTCCGGTATGGTGCGCACGCCATGCGTATTCTCCTAAGCAATGACGACGGCTATCTCGCGCCTGGGCTGGCCTGCTTAGCCCGCGCCCTATCCTCGCTCGCCCAGGTAGACGTGGTCGCCCCCGAGCGCGACAGGAGCGGGGCGAGCAACTCACTTACTCTCGACCGCCCGCTGCACGTGCGGCGGGGCGAAAACGGCTTTCTTTACGTGGACGGCACGCCCACTGATTGTGTGCATCTGGCCATTACGGGGCTTATGGAGCACGAGCCGGACATGGTGATCGCCGGCATCAACCGCGGTGCCAATCTCGGCGACGATGTGCTCTACTCAGGCACTGTGGCAGCGGCCATGGAGGGGCGTTTCCTAGGCGTGCCGGCCATCGCCATCTCGCTGGTCGGCAAGGAGGCGGTGAACTTCGACACCGCGGCGCGCGTGGCGCTGCGTCTGATCGAGCAGCTCGTGCGTGACCCACTGCCGGCCGACACGATCTTGAACGTCAACGTGCCCGATGTGCCCTACGAGGCACTGACGGGATTCGAGGCGACACGTCTTGGCCATCGCCACAAATCCGAGCCGGTAATCCGCGCCAGCGATCCGCACGGCCGGCCGGTGTACTGGATTGGTCCCTCCGGTGCGGAGGCCGATGCCGGGCCGGGAACCGACTTCGACGCAGTGCGGCGCCAGGCCGTTTCGATCACTCCTTTGCACGTGGACCTCACACGCTACACGGCCCTGGAGCAGATCGCCAACTGGTTGAAGAAACTTTGAGAGGCCAAGCTGCAGGGGCGTGCGTGTGGCGCTCGCCCACGGTATTCATATGCATTCTTCTGTGGTTTCATTCTCGTATTTATGAAGGTGAACGTTAACGGCATCGGTATGACCTCCCGACGCACCCGCCAACGCCTGGTGCAGCGCCTGCGCGAGCAGGGCATCCGTGACGAGCGAGTGCTGGCCGCGATGCTCGCGGCTCCCCGACACCTGTTCGTGGAGGAGGCGCTCGCGCACCGCGCCTATGAGGATTGCGCGTTGCCCATCGGATACGGGCAGACCATCTCGCAGCCGTTCATCGTGGCCGTGATGACTCAGGCCCTGCTCGCCTCCGGTAGGCCGCGCAAGCTACTTGAGGTCGGCACCGGTTCAGGCTACCAGACCGCCGTACTTGCCGAGGTGGCGGAGGCGGTGTACACCGTCGAGCGACTCGAACCGCTTCATAAGCTCGCGCGCCGGCGGCTGCGCGAGCTCGGCTACCGCAACGTGCACTTCCGACTCGGCGATGGGGCTGAGGGCTGGCCCGAGCACGCCCCGTACGATGGGGTGTTAGTTGCGGCCGCAACTAACGAGATCCCCGAGTCACTGCTCGCGCAACTGGCCTCCGGCGGGGCACTCGTGATCCCGGTGGGCGGGCCAGCCATGCAGGAGCTGTTAGTCATTCGGCGCACCGATAAGGGCTGCATCCAGGAACGACTGGACAGGGTGAATTTCGTTCCCCTGGTGCGGGACAAAAGGAATTGAGCGGTCGCATGCCTGCCGCTGGCCGCCGATGCAACAGGTGGAGGAAAGGGGCTGCATGCGGGCTCCTCTTGTTGCTGGCAGGGGGCTGTAGCTACCATCCGGTGGTGCCCGGTGGCGAGGGCCCGCAATCAATCGCAGGCCGTCGCGCGGGCGCCGACTCGCATGTCGTACGGCCCGGCGAGACGCTCTACAGCATCGCCTGGGAGGCGGGCTACGACTATCGCGACGTCGCCGCCTGGAACGGCATCACGCCCCCTTATCTGATCAAACCGGGCCAGCAGATCCGTCTTGTGCCGCCGGCGGGCGGCCGCACAAGGGGTGCCACGGCACCTTCCCGTGCTACGTACACGGTGGCGCGCGGCGAAACGCTTTATAGCATCGCGCGTCAACACGGACTTTTCGTACGTGATCTTGCTGCCTGGAACGGACTCTCACCGCCTTATACGATACGGCCTGGGCAGCGGTTACGGCTGGGCCCGCCGCCGGACGGTCACGCCAATCCGGACGATGCCAACGACAGGGCGGCATCCCGGCATGGGGCGAAACCGGCACGATCAGCTTCAGCAGGTGCTGGGCCGCAGCAACGGTCCACGCTCAGCATACGTTGGATCTGGCCGACGGAAGGAAAGCTGCTCAGCCGTTTCGACCCTGGAAACGGCAACAAGGGCATAGATATTGGCGGCCGGCGGGGCCAGGCAATCTTCGCCGCCGCGCCCGGTACGGTGGTCTACCAGGGAAGTGGACTTCGCGGATACGGTCAGCTTATCATTATCAAGCATAGTGCCGATTTCCTGAGTGCTTACGCACACAACGACAAGATCTACGTCAAGGAAGGAGACGTGATAAAACGCGGACAGAAAATCGCCGAGATGGGGAGCACCGGAACCGACCGCGTGAAGCTGCATTTCGAGATCCGTGACCGCGGCGTACCCGTGGATCCGCTCGATTACCTGCCGAAGAGGTGACGATGCCTCCGCGCAAGTCCTCCGCAACCCCGCGGAAACGTGCGCCCAAAGACATAGACCTGCCGGCGGCACCGGAGGTCGAAGAAAAGGACGCCTTGCCGGTCGCGGCGGAAGAGCCTTCCGATGACGCTCTGTTTCACAGCGAGGCAGAGGTCGAGACCCCTGAGGCCGACGAGAGTTACTCTCACGCCGATGCCACCCGACTTTATCTGCGAGAGATCGGTTTCTCCCCCCTCCTGACTGCTGAGGAGGAGGTATACTATGCACGCCTCGCCCAGAAGGGCGACGCCAAGGCACGCCGCCGCATGATCGAGAGCAATTTGCGGCTTGTCGTGAAGATCGCACGGCGCTACATGAATCGCGGGCTGGCGCTGCTCGATCTCATCGAGGAGGGCAACCTCGGCCTCATCCGCGCTGTGGAAAAGTTCGATCCCGACCGTGGTTTCCGTTTTTCGACGTATGCCACCTGGTGGATCCGCCAGACCATAGAGCGCGCTATCATGAACCAGACGCGCACCATCCGCTTGCCGGTGCACGTCCTCAAGGAGATCAACATCTACCAGCGCGCCGCGCGCTACCTTGCCCAGAAGCTCGATCACGAGCCAAGCCCCGAGGAGGTCGCGAATCTGCTCGACCGGCCGATCGAGGAGGTAAAGTCCATGCTCGGCCTGAACGAGCGCATGGCGTCCGTGGACGCGCCGATCGACGACGACCCCGACCGCTCGCTGCTCGACGCCATCGCCGATGACCGCAACCCCGACCCGGAGCGCGTGCTGCAACGCGAGGACTTGCAGGCCCTGATCCAGCAGTGGCTCGACGATCTTAACGACAAGCAGCGCGAGGTAGTCGAGCGCCGCTTCGGCTTAAACGGCCGCGAGATCGCTACCCTCGAGGAGGTCGGCGCGGATATTGGTGTTACGCGTGAGCGCGTGCGTCAGATCCAGGTCGAGGCTCTCAAACGCCTACGTGTGCTCCTCGAGAAGGCCGGTTACTCGGTGGATTCGTTTTGAAAGTCAGGCAAGAGGCGAGCAGCGGGAGGACAACCCTCAGTCCCCTTGCCATCACTCTTTGCCTTTACCCTCGGCTGCTCATGTTTCTTCAATCATCATCAACGCCGCCACCACGCGCCTGCCGTCGCCCATGAGAATATTATAGGTGCGACAGGCAGCGCCGGTATCCATGATCTCGTAGCCGATCCCGGCCTTGATCAACGGTAAGAGGGCCTCGGCCGGCGGGAAGCGCAATCGTGCCCCGGTGCCCACGATCACCACCTCCGGCCCGAAGGCGAGAAGCCGCTCGAAGTGCGCGCCTTGCAACTCGTCTAAACCGCGCGGCGGCCAGCGCTCGACGTGATCCGGCGTCACGATCAGGCTGCCGTGGTAGTCGGTCTGATTGACGGTCACCTGGCCGGAGGCGTAGGCCCGGATCATGTTCAGGCCGAATGCGGTTTCGATCTGGATTTTCATGTTTTGCGCCGACGGTTCGCACAGCGCGATGCGTTGACACTTACGGTCGATGACGTGATGTTGGCGCGTCTTCGTGAAAGACCTATAATTCTTCAGGATTCAGTCACTTGGGCAAACGGCCTCACTAACTATAACATCCACGCTGCACACGAGTAACCGATGGACGACTTCCCCCGTATCAAGCGCCTCCCGCCCTACGTCTTCAACATTGTCAACGAACTCAAGGCCGCTGCCCGGCGGCGGGGGGAAGACATCATCGACTTCGGCATGGGCAACCCCGATGGGCCCACGCCCAGGCACATCGTGGAGAAGCTCTGCGAGGTGGCCAGCCGCGAGGACACCCACCGCTACTCGGTCTCCCGCGGCATCCCGCGCCTGCGCCGTGCGATCTGCAACTGGTATCGGCGCCGCTTCGGGGTCGAGCTGGATCCGGACCACGAGGCGCTCGTCACCATCGGCTCGAAAGAGGGTCTCGCGCACCTGGCACTCGCCGCCGTCGATAGGGGCGATGCGGTGCTCGTGCCTAACCCGACCTATCCGATTCATCCCTACGGCTTCGTGATCGCCGGGGCTGACATCCGGCACGTACCACTTGTGCCCGAGCGCGATTTTTTTGCCGAGCTTGTGCATGCCATTAAGAACACCTGGCCCAAGCCGAAGTTCCTGGTGCTCAATTTTCCGGCCAACCCCACGACCCAGTGCGTAGATCTTCCGTTCTTTGAGAAGGTCATCGCCATCGCGCGCGAACACGGAATTTGGATCATTCACGATCTGGCGTATGCCGACATTGTGTTCGACGGCTACGTCGCGCCTTCGATCTTGCAGGTCAGTGGGGCGAAGGAGATCGCGGTGGAATTCTTCACGCTCTCCAAGAGCTACAACATGCCTGGCTGGCGTGTGGGTTTCATGTGCGGCAATCAGAAACTCGTCGCCGCGCTGGCGCGCATTAAGTCGTACCTTGACTACGGCATGTTCACACCCATCCAGGTAGCGGCGATCCTCGCCCTCGAGGGCCCACAGGACTGCCTCGAGGAGATCCGTCGCACCTATCAGCAACGGCGCGACGTGCTGTGCAACGGGCTGTACTCCACCGGCTGGATCGTGAACAAACCCAAAGCCACCATGTTCGTCTGGGCGCGCATCCCCGAGCCGTACCGTCATCTCGGCTCGCTCGAGTTTTCGAAGAAGTTGTTGCACGAAGCTAAAGTCGCAGTCTCGCCCGGTATCGGCTTCGGGGAGTACGGCGACGAGTACGTGCGCTTTTCGCTCATCGAGAACGAGCATCGCACGCGCCAGGCGATCCGCTCCATCCGCGACATGTTCCGGCGCGACAAGGTGCTGGAGGCATTGAGGGAAAAACTGGCGTGAGTCGGCTGCTGTCGAGTAAGAACCACGCGGCGACGCGTGCGGCAGAGGGGCTGACCGCGCCGCCGGTCCGGGTCGGTATTCTCGGGTTGGGTACCGTGGGCAGCGGCACGGTTAACGTGCTTGCGCGCAACCGCGAGGAGATCACCCGTCGCGCCGGACGCGACATTCGCATCACACGGGCTGCGGTGCGCGATCCCGCCAAGCCTCGCACCTGTCCGCTCGAGGGTATCGAGCTCGTGTCCGACCCGTATGCCATCGTGCGCCATACACAGCTCGAGGTGGTGGTCGAGCTAATGGGCGGGCTTGAGCCAGCACGCACACTTGTGCTTGAGGCCATCGCCCACGGCAAGCACGTGGTCACGGCCAACAAGGCGCTTATTGCCGTGCACGGCAATGAGATCTTCGCGCGCGCCCAGGAGCAGGGCGTCATCGTCGCCTTCGAGGCGGCGGTGGCCGGTGGCATCCCGGTGATCAAGGCCCTGCGCGAGGGGTTGAGCGCCAACCGCATCGAATGGCTGGCCGGCATCATCAATGGCACCAGCAACTTCATCCTGAGCGAGATGCGTGAGAAGGGCGCGGACTTCGCGCAGGTGCTGCACGAGGCCCAGCGTCTCGGCTACGCCGAGGCGGATCCGAGCTTTGACGTGGAGGGCGTGGATGCTGCGCACAAGCTCACCATCCTTGCTGCTATCGCCTTCGGGATTCCCCTGCAGTTCGAGCGTGTCTACACCGAGGGGATCACGCGTATCACGCCCCTCGATGTGACCTACGCCGAAGAGCTCGGCTACCGCATCAAACTACTCGGTATCGCATACCGCAACAACCGCGGAGTCGAACTGCGTGTGCATCCCACGCTCATCCCGGCACGGCGGCTCATCGCCAACGTCGAGGGCGCCATGAATGCGGTGCTCGTCAAGGGCGATGCCGTAGGACCGATGCTGCTCTACGGCGCCGGCGCCGGCGCCGAGCCGACTGCCTCGGCAGTGGTCGCGGATCTGGTGGACGTGGTACGTGCCCTCACCACCGACCCCACCCACCGTGTGCCACACCTCGCGTTCCAGCCGGATGCGCTGCACGATTTGCCTTGCCTGCCCATGGAGGAGGTTGAGACGGCCTATTACCTGCGTCTGCACGCTGTCGACCGGCCGGGTGTGCTCGCCGAGGTCACGCGCATCCTCGGCGAGCTCGGTATCAGCATCGAGGCGATCTTGCAAAAGGAGCCGCATACGGGGGAATCCGTGGTGCCGGTCATCATCCTCACGCACCGCATCCGCGAGCGCAACATGAACACGGCCATCGCCCGCATTGAGGCGCTCGATAGCATCAAGGCGCCAGTCACCCGCATCCGCTTGGAGCACTTGAACAGCGATTGGAGATGACAGCAGCCACTCTAGCGATCAGCGGCAAGCTTCATGCGGGGCGTTTGCCGATCGTTGACTGCTATTCCGAACATGAATATGGGACATCGCTACACCGGCCTCATCGAACGCTATCGCGACCGCCTGCCGGTCGCTGACGACACGCGCCTCATTAGCCTGGGTGAGGGTGCTACCCCGCTCGTCAAGCTGAACAATATCCCGCGCGCGTTCGGCCTGCGGGCCGAGCTCTATGTCAAATACGAAGGTCTCAACCCGACCGGCTCGTTCAAAGACCGCGGCATGACCTTGGCCGTGACCAAGGCGGTCGAGGAGGGCGCGCGCGCGATCATCTGCGCCTCGACCGGCAACACCTCGGCCTCTGCCGCGGCCTACGCGGCGCGCGCTGGCATCACCTGTTTCGTGCTCATCCCCGAGGGCAAGATTGCACTCGGCAAGCTCGCCCAGGCCATGATCCATGGCGCGGTGGTAATCCAGATCCAGGGCAACTTTGACGCCGGCATGAATCTCGTCAAGCAGGTCGCGAGCGAGGTGCCGGTCACCATCGTGAACTCGATCAATCCTTATCGCCTGCAAGGTCAGAAGACCGCGGCCTTCGAGATCATTGAGGAGCTGGGCAGTGCGCCCGACTATCATTGTCTGCCGGTCGGCAACGCCGGCAACATCACCGCCCACTGGATGGGCTACTGTGAATACGCCGACCACGGCATCGTGAACAACCGTCCGGTGATGGTGGGCTATCAGGCTGCAGGCGCGGCACCGTTCGTGCTCGGCGAGATGGTGGATCAGCCCGAGACCGTGGCCACCGCCATCCGCATCGGCCACCCGCAGTCCTGGGACAAGGCCTGGCAGGTGCAAAAGGAATCGGGCGGGTGGTTCGAGAAGTTCTCCGATGAAGAGATCCTCGCCGCGCAGAAGCTGCTTGCGGAAAAAGAGGGTATCTTCTGCGAGCCGGCCTCGGCGGTCTCGCTCGCCGGGGCGCTGCACGACCTCAAGTGCGGTCGCATCCCCGCCGGCAGTCGCATTGTGTGCACGCTCACCGGCCACGGCCTCAAGGACCCCGATACCGCCATCCAGCAGAGCATTGGCCCGGTGCTTAAGATTCGGGCTGAGCCTGAAGCAGTCAAGAGGGCGATCCTCGACAACCTCGCCCGCTAAATACACTGCGCGGGCTCGCGGTGTGAGCGTGCTCAGCGCAAGGTGTCCTGTTTCGCAACTCCGTGACTTCTCGTACAATCCATCGAGCTTGTCGCCCGCGTTTCGACCTTTTCTTGGACATTGCTACGGATGACAGACAGGAGCACGGCCTCGAATGAAGACGCTGCACCTGCTGATCCCTGGCCTGTTTCCTTCGGTCGCCGTTGAACTGGATGCTTCGGCCGTATCATCATTTTCTGCTTTTGAAAAACTGCTAGCGCGTGCGGATCCTGCGCACGACGTGCCAGCCGGCCTTGAGGGCCTGCTCTTCAAGCTGTTTCAGGCCGAGACGCCCACTGAGGGCGACCTGCCGGTCGCGGCCGTCACACGCGTGCTCGATCTTGGTGTCGTAGACAACGGCTGGTGGCTTCGCGCTGACCCGGTGCACCTGCGTCCGGAGCGCGACCGGCTGGTTCTGCTCGACGCGAGCCTGCTCGATCTCACCCCGGCTGAGGCCAATCGGCTGGCGGCAGAGATCATGGAGGTGTACCAGCCGGATGGTTGGGTGCTCAAGACACCGCATCCCTGGCGCTGGTATCTCAAGCCGCCGCGTGCGCCAAAAATGACCACCACCCCGCTGCCCGTGGTCGCCGGGCGCGATATCCATTCCTACCTGCCCCGGGGACGCGATGGCAAGGCCTGGCACGCGGTGCTGAACGAGATCCAGATCCTTTTACACTCGGCCAAGGTCAACGAGGAGCGCGAGCGGCGCGACAGGCCATCTATCAATAGCCTTTGGTTCTGGGGGGGTGGACGCCTGCCGCGCCTGCGGCCGGTTGCCTGGGCGGAGGTGTGGAGCAGCGAGCCACTTGCCCTTGCATTCGCGCGCCTTGCAGAAGTCGCCGCACGCGCCGAGCCTGCCGGCTTCGAGGAATGGTACCGACTGAGCGAGCGACCGGGCGAGCACCTCGTCGTGCTCACTGCTGCGCGCACGGCGGCGCAGTACGGCGATCTTGAGACCTGGGCGGCGGCAATGCAGTCACTGGACGAGCGCTGGATGGAACCGCTGCTCGAGGCTCTGAAGGACAACGCGCTGGCCGCTGCCGTGCTGCTCACTGACACCGGCCAGCGCTTCCTACTCACTCCCAGACAGGCGCGGCGCTGGTGGCGACGGCGTCGGCCGCTCGCAGGCCACGCCTGATGGTCGAGACCCGGCGGATCCTTTGCCGGCGCGCGGCAGCCACACGCGCGCACTGTCTCCCGGCGGATATGCACCCGGTATTGCAGCGCGTCTACCTTGCCCGGGGGGTCGCTTCACCTGAGGCCATGGATTACTCGCTCAAACGCCTGACTCCGCCCACGCTTCTCTCGGGTATCGAGACGGCAACCGGACTGCTCGTGCAGGCATTCGAGGATGCAAAGCGCATTCTCGTCGTCGGCGACTTCGATACCGACGGGGCGACGAGCTGCGCGCTTGTGGTGCGCGCCCTCAAGGCGTTGGGTGCGCCGGGCGAAGTGCATTATCTTGTGCCAAATCGTTTCGAGTACGGTTATGGGCTTACGCCCGAGATCGTGCGGCTTGCGGCCGCGCGCGCCCCCGATCTGCTTATCACGGTGGACAATGGCATCTCGAGCCTGGAGGGTGTAGCCGCCGCTCGGGACCACGGCATGAAGGTTATCATCACCGATCATCATTTGCCCGCGGGCGAGCTACCGGCGGCCAATGCCATCGTCAATCCCAACCAACCGGGCGATCGTTTTCCGTGCAAACATCTTGCTGGTGTGGGGGTGGCGTTTTACCTGATGCTCGCGCTGCGTGCGCGCCTGCGAGAGGCGAACTGGTTTGCGCGCCGCACTGTGCCGGAGCCAAACCTGGCGTGTTTGCTTGATCTCGTTGCGCTCGGCACCGTTGCCGACGTGGTTCCGCTCGATTACAACAACCGCATCCTGGTCGCGCAGGGGCTTTTGCGCATCCGCGCCGGCACCGGAGCCGCCTGCAGTGGCATTCACGCCCTGTTGCGCACAGCCGGTCGCGACGCCGCACGCGCGACGGCAACCGATCTCGGCTACCTCGTCGCCCCGCGGCTTAATGCCGCCGGGCGGCTAGCGGATATGTCGCTCGGGATCGCTTGCCTACTTGCTGACGATCCTGCCGAGGCGGGGCGCATGGCGGGCGAACTCGATCGCCTCAACCGCGAGCGGCGCGAGATCGAATCGGACATGCAGGAACAGGCCCTGAGCGCGGTACGCGACCTGCGTCTCGAAAACGGCAACGGCTTGCCGCGCGGCCTGTGTCTGTTCGACGAGTCCTGGCACCAGGGCGTCATCGGGCTGGTGGCCGCACGGGTCAAAGAGCGCGTGCACCGGCCGGTTATCGCCTTCGCGCCGGCGGGCGATGGGGTGCTCAAGGGTTCGGCGCGCTCGGTCGAGGGCCTGCACGTGCGCGATGCGCTCGACAACATTGCAGCACGCTACCCGAGTCTGCTCACGAAGTTCGGCGGACATGCCATGGCCGCCGGCCTGACGCTCTCGCGCGAGGCGTTCGAACGCTTCCGCCGCGCCTTCGATGAGGAGGTGGGCCGCTGGCTCAGTGACGAGCAACTCCAGGGCCATCTGTTTACCGATGGCGAGCTTGTTCCTGAGGACTTCACGCTCTCGCTTGCCGAGCAGTTACGTGCCGCCGGCCCCTGGGGGCAGGGCTTTCCCGAACCGGTCTTCGACGGGTATTTCGAGGTGCTCGACACGCGGATCGTGGGCGACCAGCATCTCAAGCTTTGGCTGAGACCAATCGTCCCGACGGTGACGGGTCGGCAGTCGTCAGAATACCCTCGAATCCCTCCTTCCGACGCGTGCGCCGGGACTCGTCAATCGCGACTTGCGCTCGAGGCCATCGCGTTTCGCGAGACCGTCGCGCCGGCGACTAAGCACGTGCGTGCCGCCTATCGGCTTGAGGTCAACGAATACCAGGGCATGCGCGCGCTGCGACTCGTGATCGAGCATCTCGAGCCGGCGGGGGTGGGGTAGAATGGGCGCATGAAAAAAACCCTCGAAGACTGCGTCGGCAACACGCCGCTCGTACGCCTGCAGCGGCTGCCGGGCAAGACCACGAATATCGTCCTCGCCAAGCTCGAGGGGAATAACCCGGCCGGCTCGGTGAAGGATCGCCCGGCGCTTTCGATGATCCGGCGTGCCGAGGAGCGTGGCGAGATCAAACCCGGTGACACGCTCATCGAGGCGACGTCCGGCAACACCGGCATCGCGCTCGCCATGGCCGCGGCCATCAAGGGTTACCGCCTGATCCTTATCATGCCCGAGCACATGAGTCGGGAACGGCGCGCAGTCATGAAGGCTTTCGGGGCCAAGATCGTGCTGGTGTCGGAAAAGGGGGGCATGGAGGAGGCGCGCGACCTGGCCGAGCAGCTCGAGCGCGAGGGCAGGGGCAGGGTGCTCGACCAGTTCTCTAACCCTGACAACCCGCGCGCCCATTACGAGGGCACCGCCCCGGAGATCTGGCGAGACACCGAGGGCAGGCTCACGCACTTCGTGAGCGCTATGGGCACCACCGGCACGATCATGGGCTGCTCGCGGTTCTTCAAGGAGAAGAATCCTGCTATCGAGATCATCGGTGTGCAGCCCGCCCCGGGCGCGAGTATCCCTGGCATCCGCGCCTGGCCGACGGAGTACCTGCCGAGGATCTACGAGCCGACGCGTGTGGATCGCATCATCGAGGTGACGCAACAGGAGGCCGAGGAGATGACGCAGCGCCTGGCGCGCGAGGAGGGCATTTTCTGCGGTATCTCCTCGGGCGGCGCGGTGAGCGCCGCTCTGCGCCTGTCGCAAGAGGTGGACAATGCGCTGATCGTCACCATCGTCTGCGACCGTGGAGACCGTTACCTCTCGACTGGCGTATTTCCCGACTGACTTCATGAACATCCTCGCCTTTGACATCGAAACCATCCCCGACGTCGAGACCGGCCGAAAGCTCTACGGTCTGGAGGGGCTCGCAGACGCGGAGGTGGCGCGCGCCATGTTCCTGAGGCGCCGCGAGGAGACCGGCGACTCGGAATTCCTGCGCTTGCACCTACAACGCGTCGTGGCCATCTCAGTGGTACTGCGTCATGACGACACATTGCGCATCTGGTCTCTTGGCGAGCCGGACTCAGACGAGGCCGAGCTGATTCGTCGCTTCTACGACGGCATCGAAAAATACACCCCGACTCTCGTCTCCTGGAACGGCTCCGGCTTCGATCTGCCGGTGCTGCACTACCGGGCGCTTAAGCACGGGGTTGCTGCACCGCGCTATTGGGAAACAGGCACGGCGGATCAGGCGTTTCGCTGGAACAATTACCTCTCGCGCTATCACGAGCGGCATACCGATCTTATGGATGTGCTGGCTGCCTATCAGGGGCGTGCGGCCGCACCGCTCGAGGAAGTCGCCATACTGCTCGGTCTGCCCGGCAAGATGGGGCGAAGCGGCGCCGACGTCTGGGAGCAGTACCTGGCGGGACGTATCGAGGATATCCGCGACTACTGCGAGACCGACGTACTCAATACCTATCTCGTGTACCTTCGCTTCGAATTGATCCGCGGCAACCTCGACAAGGAAAGCTACCAGCGTGAGACCGCGCTTGTGCGCCGCACCCTGCGCGAGGCCGGCAAGCCGCATCTCATGCGCTTCCTCAATGCCTGGGAAGATAACGAAAAAGGCAATAAGTAGCATGGACAACAATGCGGCGATGACCCGCCTTGCTCAGCCATCGGCTTCCGCACTCGCTATGGCTGCGGACGGCGAGGAGGCGCGCGCGCGTATTGAATCCCTGATTGACGACGGCCGCGGGCTTGCGCGTGTGGCCGGCAAGGTGGTGTTTGTGGAAGGGGCGTTGCCGGGCGAGGAGGTGCGCCTTCGTTACCGCAAGCGGCGCCAGCACTACGATACCGCTAGCCTGGTCGAGGTCCTGCAGCCGAGCGTAGAGCGTGTCATACCGCGCTGCCCCTACTTCGGCACCTGCGGAGGCTGCGCCCTGCAGCATCTTGCGCCTGAGGCCCAGGTGCGCACCAAGCAGCAAATCCTAGCCGAACAGCTCGAGCGTCTTGGTGGCGGTCTGCGACCCGAACGCTGGCTTGCACCCGTGACCGGCCCGGTCTGGGGCTATCGCCGTCGCGCGCGGCTAGGCGTGCGGTTCGTGCCAAAGAAGGGTGGGGTGCTGGTCGGTTTCCGCGAGCGTGCGCATTCCTTTATTACTGGCCTCGATGCCTGTCCGGTGCTGGAACCGCGTTTGTCGACACTGTTGCCTGCGCTGCGCGAGTTGCTCGCCGGCCTGTCTTGCCCGGATCGCATACCGCAGATCGAGGCCGCCGCCGGGGAGGAGGCGGTGGCGCTTGTCATCCGCCATCTGGTTGCGCTTCATGGCACGGATCTTGTGCGGTTGCGTGCTTTCGCGAAACAAAATCGCGCCCAGTTATACCTACAGCCCGCCGACCCAAACAGCGTTCGGCCGCTTTGGCCCGAGCAGCCCGAGCCGCTTGCCTACGCGCTCGAAGAATTCGATCTGCACCTTCGCTTCCGCCCGATAGACTTCATCCAGGTCAATGCCGCCATCAACCGCTCCATGGTTCACCAGGCCCTCGCGTGGCTCGAACTGAGGCCGGAAGATGCGGTGCTAGATCTCTTTTGCGGGCTTGGCAATTTTACCCTGCCACTTGCGCGGCGCGCGGGTCGGGTGCTGGGTCTCGAGGCCAATCCCGCTCTGGTCGAGGGTGCCCAGCACAATGCCGCGCTCAATGGCATCACCAACGCCGAATTCCGCCAAGCCGATCTCTACACGGAGTCAAGCGAAGCCTGGTGGGGTGATTTCCGTTTCGACAAGCTGCTGATCGATCCACCGCGCAGCGGGGCCATGGAAGCAATCAAGCGCCTACCTGAACCTGGGCCGGCGCGCATTGTCTATGTGTCGTGCTATCCAGCCACGCTTGCGCGCGACAGCCGCTATCTCGTCGAGGTGCGCGGCTACCGCTTGGTGGCCGCCGGCGTGCTGGACATGTTTCCGCACACGCGTCACGTGGAATCTATGGCTGTGTTCGTGCGCGGATGAAGCCCTCGCCCTATCAGATCCTTATCGAGATCCCCGGGCAACGCCTGCGGCTGATCGACGGTGGCGGTCGGGTGCTGCTCGAGACGAGCGTTTCGACGGCAAAAAACGGCCCGGGCGAACGGCGCGGAAGCGGATGCACGCCGCGCGGCTGGCACTACGTAAGGGCCAAGATCGGCGCGGGGCTGCCTGTCAACACGGTCTTCGTCGCGCGCCGCCCGACGGGAGAGATCTACTCGCCGCAGCTGCGCACCGCTTTTCCGCAGCGTGACTGGATCCTGACCCGTATCCTGTGGCTGTGTGGGCTGGAGGTCGGCAAGAACCGCTTGGGGGAGGTAGATACCATGCGCCGCTATATCTACATCCACGGCTGCCCAGACGAGGACCCCCTGGGCGTGCCTGGCTCGCGCGGCTGCATTAAGCTGCGCAATGTCGACATCGTGCAGCTCTTCGAGCTCGTGCCCGTCGGGACGAGGGTGCTGATCCGTGACTGATCGCCTCTATTATTTATGACGCTCGGACCCGTGATGCTAGATTTGTCTGGCACCGCGCTTAACCCCGAGGAGCGCGAACGGCTGCGCCATCCGCTCGTCGGCGGCGTGATCCTGTTCGCCCGCAATTACGAATCGACGGATCAGCTCGAGCGACTGACGGCCGAGATCCATGCCCTGCGCCATCCGCCGCTGTTGGTGGCCGTCGACCACGAGGGCGGGCGGGTACAGCGCTTCCGTGCAGGGTTTACCGCTCTGCCGCCAGCACGCCTGATCGGCAAGCACTACGACCGCCACCCCCGCCAGGCCCTGGAGCTCGCCGAGTCGTGCGGATATGTGATGGCCGTGGAGTTGCGCGCTGTGGGGGTGGATTTCAGCTTCGCCCCCGTACTGGACTTGGACCGGGGTTTGAGCGCGGTGATCGGCGACCGTGCTTATCACCGCGACCCGCAAACTTGCGCGGCGCTCGCGCGCGCAGTTGTCCGCGGCATGGGCCGGGGCGGGATGGCCGCAGTGGGCAAGCATTTTCCCGGGCACGGCGGCTGCGCGGCCGACTCGCACACGAGCCTGCCGGTGGACGAGCGGTCGTTCGCTGACCTCCAGGCCGAGGACCTTGTGCCCTTTGAGCGCCTGATCCATGTGGGACTTGCGGCCATCATGCCCGCGCATGTGCTCTATCCGCGCGTGGATGGGCTGCCGGCCAGTTTTTCGCGCGTCTGGCTGCGGGATATCCTGCGCGGTCAGCTCGGCTTTCAGGGCGCGATCCTTAGCGACGACCTGTCTATGGCCGGCGCCCGCACGGCCGGCGGCATCGTGGAGCGGGCGCGCGCGGCACTGTCCGCCGGCTGCGACATGGTACTTATCTGCAATGATCCCGCAGCGGCCGCACAGGTGCTCGAGGGACTTGGGCCCTACGACAATCCGGTGGCGGGATTGCGGCTTGTGCGGCTGCACGGCCGCGCGACATCGCCCACGCGCGCTGCCTTGCGCGCAGATGCGGCCTATCGCGACGCACAGCGGCGGCTGGCACGCCTTGCGTAAAAACTTTCACGCAAGCATTGATTCCCCCTCAGAATGATCCAATAATAGGGATAGCGCTGGTCGTCGCTCCAACGCGTTTACCAGGGGTTGAACGAAATTGGATCTGTTCCGTCCGCTCAAGCGGTTAAAGCTCGAGAGCTTTAACAATCTCACGAAGACGTTGAGCTTCAATATCTACGACGTGTGTTACGCGCCGAGCGAAGCCGCCCAGAAGGAATATCTGCGCTACATTGACGAGGAGTACAACTCCGAGCGCTTGACGGCCATTCTGACCGAGGTCGCCAGCATCATTGGCGCCAACATCCTTAACATCGCCCGACAGGACTACGACCCACAGGGGGCGAGCGTGACCATGCTGATTTCCGAGATGCCGGTGACCCAGCAGCAGGTGGACGCTAACACCGAGGCGCCGGGGCCGCTACCGGCCGAGCGCCTGGCGCGCCCGGTCGAGGAGACACTGAATCTCGAGCCGCCGAAGGAGGCCGTGGTTGCACACCTCGACAAGAGCCACATCACGGTGCACACCTACCCGGAGAGTCATCCGGACAACGGCATCGCGACCTTCCGCGCGGACATTGACGTTTCCACCTGCGGGCGCATTTCGCCGCTGCGTGCCCTGAACTATCTGATCCACAGCTTCGACTCGGACATCGTTTACATTGACTATCGGGTACGCGGCTTTACGCGCGACGTCAAGGGTGTCAAGCATTACATCGATCACAAGATCAACTCGATCCAAAACTTCATCGACAAAAAGACTCTGGATCGCTACCAAGCGATAGACGTCAATGTCTACCAGGAGAATATCTTCCACACGAAGATGTTGCTCAAGGATTTCCGCCTGGAAAACTATCTGTTCGGCATAGACGAGTCCGGACTCACGCCGCAGGAGGTTAAGGCCGTTACCCAACGCCTCAAGCACGAGATGGCCGAGATCTTCTATGGCACCAACATGGTCCGTGTGAACTGAGCCCCACCTACTCACGCATGGCCATCGCGCGCTTTGCGTGCGTGGGGGCATGGCGCCTTGACGCGAAGGATCCTGCCACGGAACGAAAGGAAAGCCGAGAAATCTGACACTCAGGAATCGCAGATAAAATCCGGATCAATCTTTAGCTTTTTATCTCGGTCGCTGTCCGGCATGGTCAGGTTCAATTCCCGTTGCCGCCTTTGCCCCCGTCTGGCAAGGCATCTGCGCGTGCTGCGCGCTGAGCACCCGGATTACCACGCACGTCCCGTGCCGCCCTTCGGGGACGCCCGAGCCGGCCTGCTGATTGTCGGCCTCGCCCCTGGCCGGCACGGGGCTAACCGCACCGGCCGGCCGTTCACGGGTGACCACGCCGGCATTCTGCTCTACCGCATGCTTTACAAGTACGCGCTGGCCAGCCACCCCGAATCCGTGGCGGCCGATGACGGTCTTAAGCTGCGCGGCTGCCGCATCACCAATGCCGTAAAATGTCTACCACCCGCGAACAGGCCGCTTTCGATGGAGGTTGCCACCTGCAACCGCTACCTACGCAGCGAGTTGATGGAGATGCCGGCTGGCGGAGTGCTCCTCGCCCTGGGGATGACCGCCCATCAAGCGGTACTGATGGCCCTTCGTCTCAGACCCAGGGACTACCCCTTCGGCCACGGCTGCCATTACCGGCTGCCCGGCGATCGGCACCTGATCGATTCCTACCATTTGAGCCGCCGGAATACGAATACCGGCCGACTGACCCCGGCCATGTTCGAAAGGGTGCTACGTCGCGCCGTGAAGCTCACCCCGGCATGAGCGAAGCGAGCCCCCGTATGCAGGCCATGCGGCTCCCACAGGCGCCGGGCGTCTACCGGCTGCTCGACCGCCGTGGTGAGGTACTGTACGTTGGCAAGGCGCGCCGGCTGCGCAGCCGGGTGGCGAGCTACTTCCGCGCTACGAATCTCTCGCCGCGCATAGCGGTGCTCGTCGCGCACACGGCGCGCATCGAGTTTGACGTCACGCGTAGCGAGAACGAGGCATTGCTCCTTGAAAACAACCTCATCAAGGCTTTGCGTCCGCGCTTTAACGTCCAGTGGCGTGACGACAAGAGCTACCCGTACATCTTCGTCGCGACAGAGCATAAGTTTCCGCGCATCGGCTTTCACCGCGGTGCCAAGCGCGAAAAGGGGCGGTATTTCGGACCTTACCCCTCCGCCTCGGCGGTGCGCGATAGCCTCGACATGCTGTCCAAGATCTTTCAGCTTCGCCAGTGCACCGACAGCTTCTTTAAAAACCGCTCGCGTCCTTGTTTGCAGTACCAGATCAAGCGCTGCACGGCGCCTTGCGTAGGCCTGATCGACGTCGAACGCTACCGCCAGGACGTCACACACGCCATTTTGTTTCTTGAGGGCAAGACGCGCACCGTGCTCGACGAGATGATGGAGCGCATGAAGGTGGCCTCTGCGAGGCTTGACTACGAGGCCGCCGCTTTACTGCGCGACCGCATCGCTGTGCTCAAGAAAATCCGTGAACGGCAGTGCATGGTCGGCGAACAGGGTGACGCCGACGTGCTCGCCGCGGCCGTGGAAGGGGAGGCGGCGGCGGTCGCAGTGGTCTATATCCGCAACGGCCTCAATCTGGGCGGCAAAACCTTTTTTCCCAAGATTGGCGCGCACACCGGGCCGGCGGAACTGCTGGGAGCTTTTTTGCCGCAGTATTACCTTGAGCGCGCAATCCCGCCGCGGCTCTACCTAAGCCACCCCGTCCCGGACCAGATTTGGCTAGAGCGCGTTTTTAGCGAACAGCGAGGCGAACGGGTTATGTTGCGCGTGCCGGCGCGCGGCACGCCGCGCAATTGGGTGAGGCTCGCCACTCTCAATGCCCGTGAGGCACTCGCCCAAGAACTCGCTAGCCAAGCCAGTCGACGCGGCCGTTTCGAGGTGCTGCGCGAGGCGCTGGGGCTCGAGCGGACACCAAAGCGCATCGAGTGTTTCGACATCAGTCACACCTTTGGCGAAGCCCCGGTCGCCGCGTGCGTGGTATTCGATGCGAGTGGCGCGGTGAAGTCCGACTACCGGCGCTTCAACATTGAGGGCGGACGATCGGGCGACGACTATGGAGCGCTCGCCCAAGCCCTCACGCGCCGCTATCACCGCGCCAAAGAGGGGGTGGGCCGACTGCCCGACCTGTTGCTCATAGATGGCGGCAAGGGACAACTGGCCTGCGCCGAAGCGGTGATGCAAGCGCTTGAGATATCCACTGTCCGGCTTGTAGCCGTGGCCAAGGGTCGTGCCCGAAAGCCAGGACAGGAGCGGCTTTTCTTATCTGGCATACCACAACCGGTTATACTGCCATCCGGTTCCCCGGCGCTGCACTTGATCCAGACCATCCGCGACGAAGCGCACCGCTTTGCGATCACCGGCCACCGCCTGCGCCGGGCACGGGCGCGCATGACCTCCCGGCTCGAGCAAATCCCCGGGGTCGGCGACAAGCGGCGTCAGGCTCTGCTCAAGCATTTCGGCGGTTTGCGCGAGGTGCTGCGTGCGGATGTCGAGGCGTTGGCGCAGGTGCCCGGCATCAGCCGCGCACTCGCGCGGAGAATCTACGACAATCTGCACGAAGCCACTGAGACCTGAGAGCCATGCCGCTCAACATGCCCAACCTGCTGACGCTGCTGCGGCTGCTCCTCATCCCGCTTTTTGTGGCAGCATACTATTCGCCCTTCGTCTATGCGCACGTTCTTGTCACGGCGCTATTCATTGCTGCGGCGGTCACCGACTGGCTTGACGGTTATCTTGCGCGGCGTCTCAACCAGTCATCGCACTTCGGCGCCTTCCTCGATCCTGTCGCAGACAAGCTCATGGTCACCGCCGCGCTTGTGATGCTGCTCGCCGACCCGCGCTTGCAGGCGCAGGTGCTCGATGCGCGGCTGTACACCTGCGTGATCCTGGTGATCCTCGGACGTGAGATTACTGTCTCGGCGCTGCGCGAGTGGATGGCAGAGGTTGGCAAACGCTCGCATGTGGCGGTATCTTTCATCGGCAAAATCAAGACCACCGCCCAGATGATCGCTATCCCCTTTCTGCTTTGGCGCGAGCCGCTATGGGGCCTGCCGATGCTGCATGTCGGTGAGGCGCTGCTGTATGCAGCCGCGGCGCTCACCCTCTGGTCCATGCTGCTATATCTTAGGGCCGCGTGGCCGAACCTGGTCGGCGCGGGAAATCCCGCGGAACCCGGCGGGCGCGCTTGACAGTCGGGCCCCGCCGCTTACAATGGGAAAACTTTTCAAGCGGGCATAGCTCAGTTGGTAGAGCGCAACCTTGCCAAGGTTGAGGTCGCGAGTTCGAGTCTCGTTGCCCGCTCCAGTATCCCGAGGGAGGCACGCGCCTCCCTTGTTTGTTTGCGCGGCTGGGTGGCAGAGTGGCTATGCAGCGGCCTGCAAAGCCGTGTACGCCGGTTCAATTCCGGCCCCAGCCTCCATTTTCTCGCATCGGTTTTATGCTGTGGGTCCCTCGCTTGGCTTTAACGCTTCGGGTTGCCTAGGCCCTGTCGTTCATGCCCGGGTGGCGGAACAGGTAGACGCAACGGACTTAAAATTCGTCGGGGGGTGACTCCCGTGCCGGTTCGATTCCGGCCCCGGGCACTCTCTTTCATCTTCTTCCGTGGAGAGAGAGGCGGTGTGTTTGTGCACAGGGCAGGGAGGGATTGCGCGCACCTTTGAATCCGGGCCGGTTGACCTTATGATGCTTAAGTGTTGCTTACCTGCAGGCTGCCGGCAGGTTAATGTATGACGAGACAGCTCGACATCTCGATGATCGCGGCCGTCAAGGCCCCTCGCACGGCCGATATCTTGGCCGCTTCGCCGGTCATGACGCCAGAAGAGCGCTCAGCGCTCACCGCCGAGATTGAACAGCTCCTGCGCGAGCAGGACGCAGTGCTGGTCGCGCACTACTATGTGCACGAGGATCTGCAGCGGATCGCCGAGCAGACTGGTGGTTACGTCTCCGACTCGCTCGATATGGCGCGTTTCGGCCACGAGCACCCTGCGCGTACGCTCGTGGTCGCCGGCGTGCGTTTCATGGGCGAGACCGCGAAGATCCTGAATCCTGAAAAACGCGTACTCATGCCAACCCTGGAGGCCGAGTGTTCGCTTGACCTCGGCTGCCCAGCGGATCAATTTATTCCATTCTGCGACGCGCACCCTGAACGCACCGTGGTTGTGTACTCCAACACCAGTGCCGAGGTCAAAGCGCGCGCCGACTGGGTAGTAACTTCGAGTATTGCGGTCAAGCTCATCCGCTACCTAAAGGAGCGGGGCGAGAAGATCCTCTGGGCGCCGGACCGGCACCTTGGCGCTTACCTCGAGAAAGTCACTGGCGCAGACATGCTGCTTTGGCCAGGCGCCTGCGTGGTGCATGAGGCGTTCAAAGGCCACGAGCTTCGCGCACTCAAGCGCGAACACCCCGACGCCGCAGTGCTAGCGCACCCCGAGTCGCCGTCTCCAGTCCTCGAACTTGCCGATTTCATTGGCTCCACGACCCAGATCATCGAGGCGGCAAAGCGCCTCCCGAACCGAAAGTTCATCATTGCGACCGACAACGGCATCTTTTACAAGCTGCGCCAGGCGGTTCCGGACAAGATCCTGATGGAGGCGCCGACCGCTGGTCGCGGCGCCACCTGCCAGAGCTGTGCGCACTGCCCGTGGATGGCGATGAATGACCTTCGGGCACTTGCTCACACGCTGCGCACGGGCGCAAATGAGATCCATGTCGCTGAACCGGTGCGCGCCAAGGCGCTGAACGCGACCATGCGCATGCTCGAGTTTGCCAAAAAGCAGGGCATTCCAACTGCGGACGACGCCTGACCCTTTGTCACAGTAGGACGGAAAGAACGATGAAGGATTCAAATACCTGCGGGTGCCGGTCGCCAATGTAATTTGACATAATGAACATTATGCGAATAAACAGGAGGGCGCTGGTTCCGTGGTCTGGCCTTTCGTAGCATTCTGCCATGTCCCTTCTCGACGAGCTGCTCGCGCGGGAATTCCCGGTCACACAAAGCCTCATCTACCTCAACCACGCCGCTGTCGCGCCGTGGCCCAAGCGAACCGCGCAAGCGGTTGCACGTTTCGCGGCGGAATGTGTCGCCGAGGGTGCGCAACATTATCTGCGCTGGGCCGAGACCACAAGGCAACTCAAGACATGGCTTGCAGAGCTCATTCAGGCGCCGTCCGCCGATGACATCGCGCTGCTCAAGAACACCTCTGAAGCGCTGTCTGTGGTTGCCTACGGCTTTCCATGGCGACAGGGCGACAACGTCGTTATCAGCGACGAGGAATTTCCCTCGAACCGTATCGTCTGGGAGTCGCTGGCAGGTCGAGGCGTCTTCGTACGCAGGGTGTCGCTGCGGGGGCCGGACCCAGAGCAGACGTTGCTTGAGGCCACTGACGGCCGCACGCGGCTGCTTTCCATCAGCTCGGTGCAATACGCAAGCGGGCGACGTCTTGATCTAGCGCGACTCGGGGAAGGTTGCCGTCAACGGGGCATTGCCTTTTGCGTGGACGCCATTCAGGGGCTGGGCGCCATCACACACAATGTTGAGGCCATGCACATTGATTTTCTCATGGCCGATGCCCACAAATGGTTGCTCGGTCCGGAGGGCATTGCGGTGTTCTATTGCCGGCCCGAGTGGCGCGGGCGCCTGGCGCTGCACCAATATGGCTGGCACATGGTCGAAAACTATGGCGATTACGACCGGATGGACTGGGAGGTCGCGCGCTCGGCGCGACGCTTCGAATGCGGCAGCCTCAACATGCTCGGCGTGCATGCGCTGCACGCGAGCCTCTCATTGCTGCGTGAGGTCGGTCTGCCGGAGATCGAGCGTCGTGTGCTCGCACGCGCTGCTCGACTGATGGCAGCGATCCGAGCTACCCCGGATCTAGAGCTCCTTACCCCGGAACATCCGGGCCGCTACGCCGGGATCGTAACCTTTCGCCACCGCCATCGCGACAACGAGGAGTTGTTCAGGGACTTACAGGGGCATGGTGTCGTTTGCGCACAGCGCGGCGGTGGCATCCGCTACTCGCCGCATTTCTACACGCCACTCGTTCAGCTCGATCAGGCTGTTTGCCTGGCATCGGGGGGTTAAGACTCAGGCCCGGGAAGCGGCTGCCGTTCGGCTGGCCGCAGCCCGAAACAAGGCGAAGAAATTGCGAGTAGTCTGTTCGGCGAGCGCTTCGGCGCTTGTTCCGCGTAGCTCAGCCAGCAGCTCGGCCACGTACCGGACATAGGCCGGTTCGTTGGTTTTGCCACGGTGCGGTATCGGCGCTAAATACGGCGAATCGGTCTCGATCAGTAGGCGCTCAGCCGGGATTTTCTTTGCCACCTCGCGCAGGGCCTCGGCATTGTGAAAGGTGAGGATGCCGGAAAAGGAGATGTAGAAACCGAGATCAAGCGCTGCCCGGGCGGTCTCCCAGCTTTCCGTGAAGCAGTGCATCACCCCGCCCGCCTCCCAGGCCCGCTCCTCGCGCAACAGCCGCAAAGTGTCGGCTGCCGCTTCGCGTGTGTGGATGATAAGTGGTTTGCCGATGCGGCGCGCGGCGCGGATATGGCGGCGAAATCGCTCTTGTTGCCAATCCATCTTGCCTGGGCTGCGGTAGTAATCGAGGCCGGTCTCGCCGATCGCGACCACGTGTGGGTCGCTAGCCAGGGACACCAGCTCACCCTCGTCCGGTTCGCGGCCACCACGCTCGTTGGGATGTATGCCCACCGAGGCAAACACCTCAGGGTGCGACCGCACCAGGGCGAGTATTTCCGGAAATTTCTCCAGTGTCACGGCCACACACAACATGTACCCCACCCCGCAAGCACGGGCACGCGTGAGCACACCGTCAAGATCGGCGTACAGCGGGGCGAAATCGAGATGGCAATGGGAATCTACGAACAGCGCCACGATTACATCGTGTGCGTGGGTCGGTCGGAGTTGAGCATGCCGGCGAGCAACCCCTCGATCTTGGAACGCACCACCCCCGAATCCTTTTCGCTGAACTGGATACCGATGCCGGCAGTTCGCCCTCCCTGGGCGCCTGGGGGGGTGATCCACACGACATGACCGGCGACCGGGATTTTTTCCTTGCTCTCTAGGAGCGTTAACAGCATGAACACCTCGTCGCCGATCATGTAGGGGCGATTACTCGGAACGAAAATTCCGCCACCCTTCACGAACGACATATAGGCCGCATATAGGGCGTTTTTGTCCTTGATGGTGAGCGATAAGACGCCAGGCCGCGTGGTGGGGGCGGCTCGCACTGGTTTGGCGATATTGGGCTTCTGCTCGTTCATGTGCTTATGCCTATTGTAGTCCCATGTCGTGGATGCGACACCACTCGATGAAAAGATTTTCCAGGGCAAGCCGTGTATCCAATGGACCCGGAAAGTCACGTTTTGTTCTTAAAATAACATCAATTAAATACACTAATTTATTGATATTATTAGTTTTTGTTTGATTCGCTGTCCCAGAATCGATGGTGAGGGATTGACTGATGTGCTCCGCGACCGCGAGGTAAAACCAATCCAGCACCAGCGTTATCCCTAGCTCTGCCCAACGTGCCGCACAGGTGACAGGGTCGGCTCGACCAGCGGCCAGGGCCTTCAGGTCAGCAAGAAGGGCCTCGCACTGTGTATGCAGCCCTTCGCGAACGTATTGCATGGCGGTAAGCGGGCTGCCGCCAGCCAGAGCGAGCAGTCTGGTGGCTTCTGACTCCGGCGCGACGGCCTCCTTCATAAGCCAGGCAAGGGCCTCTGGGGGTGTCGGCGGTTTGAAAGCGATGTTCTGGCAGCGACTGCGCACGGTCGCAAGTAAGCGTGACGGCTGGTGCGACACAAGTACGAAATAACTTTCCGTGGTCGGCTCTTCAAGCACCTTAAGCAGGCTGTTGGCGGCATTTACATTCATGGCCTCGGCCGGCGCGAGGAGTACGGCTTGACGGCCGGCGGTGTGCGGGCGCATCGCCAGCAACTCGATAACAGCGCGCACCTGATCCACGGTGATCGGCTTGCTCTCCTCCTCCGGCGTAAGCCGCAGCCAGTCGGGGTGCGTGCCGGCCGCGAACAGACGGCAACTTTTGCATTGCCCGCAGGCCGTCAGACCCTCATCATTCGTTACTACTGGCTGCCAGCACAACAGGGTACGGCAGAGGCGCAGCGCAAAGGCCAGTTTGCCGAGTCCCGGCTGGCCATGAAGCAGCAAGGCATGCGGGAGCCGCTCAAGACCCGCACTGAGCCGCACCCAGGCTTCTCGGTGCCAGGGGTAGTGCGGTACCTCGATACGGGTCGTCTCGATGTCGCTGGCCTCAGCCACAAATCACCCTGGTGAGGGTAGCTACGACTGCGCATCGGACCTCTTCCGGCGAGCGGCTCGCGTCTATGACACGTACGCGCTGGGGCTCGCGTGCGGCGCGCTCGAGATAGACCTGGCGGACTCGCTCGAGGAATTCGTAGTTCTCGCTCTCGAAGCGGTCAGGGGTCTTGGCGCCCTTGCGCGCAAGGCCAATCGCCACGGGAACGTCCAGGAGCAGAGTGAGGTCCGGGCGCAAGCCGCCCTGTACCCAGTCCTCGAGTACCGCGATGCGTGCCTCCGACACACCGCGTCCGCCGCCTTGGTACGCATAAGTGGCGTCTGTGAATCGGTCACAGACCACCGTCTTGCCTGCAGCCAATGCCGGACGGATGAGCTTGTCAAGATGTTCGCGGCGTGCGGCGAACATAAGCAGCACTTCGGTATCTGCGGCAAGTGCCAGCTCATCGGCATGCAGAAGTATCTCGCGCAGCCGCTCGCCGGCTGCAGTGCCGCCCGGCTCGCGAGTCGTCACGACCTCGTGCCCATGATCCGTCAGCCACTGCGCCACGGCCGGCAACAGGCTGCTCTTGCCGGCGCCCTCCCCGCCTTCGAGCGTGATGAACCAGCCGCGCGCCATAGCTTGTGTCACCGCCGAGGGTTTCCAAGGTGAGAAGGTTTGTCTAGAGGCCTCGAACCTCCGCCGAGCTGATATTTGCCGACGGCGCGGTTGTGCGCATCGAGTGTGGCGGAGAACACGTGCGAGCCGTCGCCGCGCGAGACAAAATACAAGGCATCGATGTGCGCTGGTTGCAACACCGCGCGCAGCGCCTCGCCCGAAGGCATGGCAATAGGCGTGGGCGGAAGGCCGACACGGGTGTAGGTGTTATACGGCGTGTCGCGGCGCAGGTCCCTGCGGCGTAGGTTGCCATCGAAGGCACTGCCCAAACCATAGATCACCGTAGGATCAGACTGCAGTCGCATACGCCGCTTGAGGCGGTTGATGAACACTGCGGCGATCAACCGGCGTTCTTCGGGGCGGGCAGTTTCTTTTTCCACAATCGAGGCCAGAATTAACGCCTCGTAGGGGGTGCGTAGTGGCAAGTCCGGATCGCGGTTCGCCCACTCCTCCTCTAGGCGCAGACGCATTTTCTCATAGGCGCGCGCTAGAATCATGCGATCGCTTGTGCCGCTCGCATAGAAATAAGTGTCGGGATAAAACCGGCCCTCGGGGTGTTCACCACCGCGACCGAGGGCGGCCATGACCTCGGCGTCGCTCGCGCCCTTTAGCGTCTGTGCGAGCTTAGGGGCGTTTTCGAGGGCCTGGCGCAACTGGCGGAAGGTCCACCCCTCCACCAACACGAGCGGGTACTCTATGACCCGTCCGGCAACCACCTGGTCGAGCAATTCGCTTGGGGTGATGCCGCGCCGGAAGCGGTACTCGCCGGCTTTAAGGTCGCGGTCCACCCCCCTGAGATGCGCGAGCAATACGAAGCTGTGGGGCTCGATGAGTACGCCACGATCGACCAGCTCGCGCGCGAAGCGGCGCAGCGGCGTGCCCGCCTGCACCACGTACGTGTCCGGCCCGGGATCGAGGGTGCGGTGCCAGGACCAGAACAGGTACACACCCGCTACGACCGCAAGCAAGGTGATCGCCGCTACCAACGACTTAAGTAGCATCGAACACCAGCCCGGTTGCGCGAAGCGTGTTTTGAATCGTGCGTGTAGTCTGGCCAACGGGATACTCCCGCTCCTCGAGTCGCCGCACCGGCCACAGTCCGATGAGACTGTTGGTGAGAAAGATCTCCTCGGAGCGCTCAAGTTCGGCGCGCGTGAGCGCTACGCAGGCGGTACGCAGACCGAGCCCGACAGCGTGTGAGAGCACTTCGGCGCGTACGACACCTTCTACCCCGCACTGCGACAGGTCCGGTGTATACAGCACGCCATTTCGCACTGCGAACAGATTGGTCATGGTCCCCTCAATGACGCAGCCATGCTCGTCGCACATCAGCCCTTCGGCGCAGTCGGCTGGAAGCTCCGCGCGCGCCAGCACTTGCTCGAGTCGGTTCAGATGCTTAAGACCGGCAAGACGCGGATTGCGCGCCAGCCGCGTCACGCAATAACGCACCTTGACACCGTCGCGGGCGAAGTACGAAGGATAACCCCGCCAGGGCTGGAGCCAGAGTACCCGGGTTGGTGCGGTGCTGCTGTCCGGTGCATAGCCATGCCCCGATGCCCCACGCGTCAGCACGAGCTTAAGCACGGCGCGTCTAGCTCCCTGGCACAGCCACATGGCCTCCTTGTGCCACACGCTCTCAGGCGGCATGGCGATCCCGAGCCGAGTGGCACCGTGCGCCAGACGCGCGAGGTGTCGTTCCCACAGTAGCGGCGTTTCTGCCACTACCGCAATGGTTTCGAACAGACCGTCGCCATATTGAAAGCCGCGGTCCCATACCGCTACTTGCTCGCATGGTTCGCCATTGATCAGTACCTTCGCGACCATCTCAATCCCGTCCCGATAGCGCTGCGATGAGGCCGTGCGCCTTGGCGCGGGTCTCGGCGAGCTCGCGTTCCGGCACGGAATCGGCCACAATGCCGCTTCCGGCGCGCAGCCGCACCTCGGTGCCGTCCACTACCAGGGTACGAATCAGGATGTTCAGATCCAGGCTACCATCGTGGTTCACATAGCCGAGTGAGCCGGTGTATGCGCCACGCGCGGCGCGCTCGAGTGCGGCGATGATTTGCATGCTGCGTACCTTGGGGCAGCCACTAATGGTACCACCGGGAAACACCGCACTTATGACCTGCGCTGGCGTAATCTCCTCGCGCAGCTCGCCACGTATTTCCGAGACGAGGTGGTGCACATGGCGGTAGGATTCCACCGTCATGAGTTCGCTCACCCGCACGCTGCCCACTCGGCAGACCCTTCCTAAATCGTTGCGTGCAAGATCAATGAGCATGACGTGCTCAGCGCGTTCTTTCGGGTGGCGGGCAAGCTCCTGCGACCAAGCCCGGTCGAGCCCGGGGTCAAACGAGCGCGGGTAGGTACCGGCGATGGGTCGCGTACGAATGGTGCGGCCACGCACCTCCACCAGTCGCTCCGGCGAGGAACTCACGATGGCCCGAGCGCCGGGAAAGGTCGCGAGCGCTGCGAACGGCGCCGGGTTAGCGGCCGCGAGCCTTCGATGGAGTGTGACAGGCGTGACCGGCCGCGCGAGCTGCGCCCGCCAGGCGCGTGACAGGTTGACCTGAAACACATCACCGGCGGCAATGTATTCCTTGGCACGCCGCACGCGGTGCAGGAATAGCTCCGGATCTTCTTCTTTCAAGATGGCGGGCTTGATTTCGTCATGCACGTTTCGCTGTGTGCTGACAGCGCGCAGATCTCTTTGCATGATCTCCAGGACCGCGGCGCTGCCAGGCTCCGCGACGCACAGGGTGCGGTGTTGCGCGTGGTCGCGGAGGATCGCCGCCGGAAAACGTACCGCACAGGCACGCGGCAGGACGGCATCGCCCGGCAGCTCACCCAACACTGGCTCGATCTCTTGAGCCAGCTCGTAGCTGAGAAACAAAAACCAGCCCCCCGTGAAAGGCAGTTTGCAAGGCATTGCCTTGTCTACGAACCTGGCGGCGTGCTCCCGCCACAAGGCGTCGAATCGCTCGAGAAAGCCGCCCTGGCTACCGAGCGGCTCGCCGTCGACTGCGAGAGTACCGTCAGCCGCTGCCGTGAGTGTGATGCCGGGAAAAGCAAAGAGGATATCGTAGCGCGCATTCGGCCCGCCGCCTTCGGCCGTGCTCGCTAACCAGTGCGGGTAACGATCCGGACGGGCGGCATGCAACGCGGCGAGATCGGGATTCCCGCCTAGAACCAGGACGCGATATCCCGAGCGATCCGACCTCTTCGGTGCCACCCCATTCACGCGAACCGTCGGAAAACGAGCGTACCGTTGGTACCTCCGAACCCAAAGGAGTTCGATAGCGCCACGTCGATTTTCATGCTACGTGCCTCGTTGGGTACGTAATCGAGGTCGCACTCCGGATCCGGCGTATGAAGATTGATGGTGGGTGGCGCGGTCTGGTAATAAATCGCAAGTGCGGTGTAGATTGCCTCTACCCCGCCGGCTGCGCCGAGCAGGTGGCCGGTCATGGACTTGGTTGAGCTGACCGCGAGCTTGCGCGCGTGGTCACCGAAGGTCGCTTTGATGGCGCGGGTCTCGGCCACATCACCGAGCGGTGTGGAGGTGCCGTGGGCGTTGATGTACTGCACATCGCTAGTATGGACGCCGGCATTCTTAAGTGCATTGCGCATGCAGCGTGCTGCGCCCTCACCGCTCTCGGGCGGAGCGGTCATGTGGTAAGCGTCGCTGCTCATGCCGAAACCGATCAGCTCGCAGTAAATACGTGCGCCGCGCGCCCGCGCGTACTCTAGCTCCTCAAGAACCACCACGCCAGCGCCTTCGCTTAGCACAAAGCCGTCGCGGTCCTGGTCCCATGGGCGACTTGCGGTCTCGGGTGAGTCGTTGCGCGTGGACAGGGCTTTGGCATTGCCGAAACCGGCCAGTGCCGAAGGCACCACCGCCGCCTCGGCGCCGCCGGCGATCATCACGTCGGCGTCGCCGTACTCGATCAGCCGCCCGGCGTCGCCGATCGCGTGTGTGGCAGTGGCACAGGCCGTGACCATGGAGAGGTTCGGGCCCTTAAGCCCGAGCATCACCGAAAAGTCGCCCGAGATCATATTGATGATGCTCGAGGGAATGTAAAAGGGCGACACACGCCGCGGCCCTTTTTCAACGAGTAGACGCGTGGTTTCCTCGATGGTGCCAATGCCACCGATACCCGAGCCGATGTGTACGCCGATGCGCTCGGCGTTGGCCTCGGTGATCTCAAGCCCGGCGTCGCGCACCGCCTCGAGCGCTGCTGCGATCCCAAGCTGAATGAAGCGATCCATGCGCCGCGCCTCTTTTTCGGAGACGAAACGCGTCGGGTCAAAGCCTTTGACCTCGCCGGCGATCATGGAGGGAAAGCCGGTTGGATCGAAGAATGTTACGCGCGCGATGCCACTCTTGCCGGCAATGACGTTACGCCAGTTTTCCTCGACACCGATGCCGAGCGGGGAAACGATCCCCAGGCCTGTGATGACCACTCGTCGCTTACTCAAGACAGGGAACCCCTTCGCGGTTGGTTTCCGGAATCAGCAGCTCACGGTGAAACAGCAGGTCGCGCGCGGGGCGGGGCGTCGCGCGATACGGCCTCCCGCTTCGGCGCCTTCCTCGCTGCGCGGGTGACGGCGACCTCCCTGTCGCGCTCCTCCGAGGGTGTGAGGTCAATTTTTCAGGTGGGAGTTGATGTAATCAATGGCCTGCTGAACCGTGGTGATCTTCTCGGCTTCCTCGTCGGGGATCTCGCAATCAAACTCTTCCTCCAGGGCCATGACGAGCTCCACCGTATCCAGCGAATCCGCGCCCAGATCATCCACAAACGAGGCCTCGGGTTTCACCTCGTTTTCGCCCACACCGAGCTGCTCCACAATGATCTTTCTGACGCGCTCTTCGACACTGCTCATGATCGCTTATTCCTCCAGAATTGACCAAACCGGCCTGTAGCGGGCGCATAGTAAACACCATTTGCCCGGGGCCGTCCAGACAGCGAAAAAACGCTTTAATTCATGTACATGCCGCCGTTGACGTGCAGCGTGATGCCGGTAATGTAGGAAGCCTGCGGCGAGGCCAGGAAGGCCACGGCGTGGGCGACCTCCTGCGCTGTGCCGAGGCGTCCAAGCGGGATATGCTGGACGAGTGCCTCGCGTTGCTCCGCAGAGAGACTGCGCGTCATATCGGTGTCTATGAAACCTGGAGCAACGGCGTTCACGGTGATGTTGCGTGAGGCTACCTCGCGCGCCAAGGCCTTGGTGAAGCCCACGATGCCCGCCTTGGCGGCGGCGTAGTTCACTTGACCCGGATTGCCCACACTGCCCACGACCGAGCTGATGCTGATGATCCGGCCTTTGCGTGCCTTTATCATCGCACGCAGGCAGGCCTTGGAGAGGCGGTATACCGACTTGAGATTGGTGTCGAGGATCGTATCCCACTCATCTTCCGCCATGCGCAACAGTAAATTGTCGCGCGTAATACCGGCGTTGTTGACCAGGATGCTCGGAGCACCGAGTGTCTGTTCCATACCAACGAGCACGCGCTCGATCGACTCGAGGTCGTTCACGTCAAGGACCGCGCCGTGCCCGGTAAGTTTGTTTTCCCCGAGCGCCCGGCCGATGGCCGCTACGCCGTTTTCCGAAGTCGCAGTACCCACCACGTAGGCGCCCTGCCGGGCGAGTTCGAGCGCGATCGCCAGTCCGATCCCACGGCTCGCGCCCGTGACAAGCGCGATTTCACCGCTGAGTGACATAATTGCCTCCGTTGTGTTAAGGCTGGCAGCAAAAAACCATCGGCTATGCGTGGATGGCCTTCAGCGCCTCGCGCAGGGTAGCCGGATCGTTCAGCGACCAGACGCGCAGGCTTGGGGCGATGCGCTTGACAAGACCAGCGAGCACTCTGCCCGGACCGCATTCTACCAGCTGGTCGACGCCCTCGGCGCGCATCTTCTCGACCGTCTCCACCCAGCGCACCGGTGCGGCCACCTGGCGGATGAGTGCTGCGCGTATGCCTTCCGGGGTTGTCTCCACCTGTACGTGGACGTTGTGGATCACGGGGATGACCGACGGGCGGATTGTCGCCTCGGTAAGGCGTTTCGCCAGACGCTCGGCCGCCGGCTGCATGAGCGCACAGTGCGAGGGCACGCTCACCGCGAGCAGCACCGCACGCCTGGCGCCAAAATCCCTGGCGCGCTCGACCGCGCGCGCCACAGCAGCGGCGGTCCCGGCAATCACCACCTGGCCGGGCGCATTGAAGTTCACCGGCTCGAGCACCTCCCCTTGCGCAGTCTCGGCGCACAACCGGCGCACAACATCGTCCTCGAGCCCGAGAATCGCAGCCATGCCGCCGCTGCCGGCCGGAACCGCCTCCTGCATGAAACGGCCACGGTCGGCGACTAGTCGGATCGCCTCGCGAAATTCGAGCGCTTCGGTGCAGGTGAGCGCGGTGTATTCACCCAGGCTATGCCCGGCCATCACCGCAGGCGGTGGTCCTCCCTGGGCACGCCACACGCGCCAGACAGCCACCCCAGCAGCGAGCATGGCTGGCTGCGTGATTTCAGTCTGGTTCAGTTTTTCCTCAGGCCCCTGCGCCACGATCTGCCAAAGATCGTAGCCGAGCGCGGCCGAGGCCTCGGCAAAAGTCTCCTTCACCTGCGAAAACGCCTCAGCGAGCGCGTTCAGCATGCCGACTGACTGCGAGCCCTGTCCAGGGAAAACAAAGGCTAATGACATTGAGAATGCTGGTCTTAGTATTTCAACAACACTGAACCCCAAGTGAAGCCGCCACCGAAGGCTTCCATCAGCACAGTCTGGCCACGTCGGATGCGTCCGTCACGCACTGCCTCGTCAAAGGCGAGCGGAATAGAGGCCGCAGAGGTATTTCCGTGGCGGTCCACGGTGAGCACTACCTGGTCCATGGACAGGCCGAGCTTCCTTGCGGTAGCGGCGATGATGCGCACGTTCGCCTGGTGGGGTACCAGCCATTGCACGTCAGTCTTGGCGAGCCCGTTCGCGGCCAGGGTCTCGTCCACGATGCGCTCGAGGGTGTTGACCGCGACCTTAAACACCTCGGCTCCCTGCATGCGCAGATAGGCCGTGCCGTTGAGGACCTTGTCGTAGCCCCTTGAGATACCAGCCGGCACCTTGAGCAGATCTTGGTAGCGGCCATCGGCGTGCAGGTGTGTGGAGAGGATGCCGGGCGACTTGTCGGCAGCCAGGACCGTGGCACCTGCGCCATCGCCAAACAGCACGCAGGTCGAGCGGTCGCTCCAGTCTATGATGCGCGAGAGCGTCTCGGCGCCAACCACCAACGCGCGGCGTGCGGTGTCGGTGCGGATGAACTTCTCGGCGATGGCCAATGCGTACACGAAACCGGTGCAAACCGCCTGGACGTCGAAGGCCGGGCAGCCGCGGATACCGAGCCGATCCTGCAGCAGGCAGGCTGTGCTGGGGAAGACCAGGTCAGGGGTGGTGGTGGCGAAGACAATGAGATCGATATCCTTCGGTTTGAGGCCGGCGGCGTCCAGGGCGCGCCGCGCAGCGATCTCACCCATGCTGCTTGAGGTCTCGCCGTCGGCGGCGATGTGCCGCTCGCGAATACCGGTTCGCTCCACGATCCACTCATCGGAGGTGTCCACCATGCTCTCGAGGTCGCGGTTGGTGAGGACCTTGGCGGGGAGGTAGCCGCCGGTACCGACAATGCGCGCGTAGCTCATGCCACCTTTCCTCCCTGCATGATGCTCGCGAGCTCCTGCGCGATGCGTTGCGGGACCTGCTTGCGCGCTTCTTCAGCGGCCTCGTGGATGGCGTGCTCGAAGGCGAAGGCATCCGCACCGCCGTGGCTCTTGACGACTGTACCCGTCAGGCCGATCAGAGTGGCGCCATTATACTGGCGCGGATCCACGCGCTCGCGAAAGGCGCGGATCACCGGCAGCGCGACGATGCCGCAAAGGCGTGTGAAAAGATTGCGCGTGAACTCCTCCTTTACCATCAGCGAGATCATCTGCGCCAGCCCCTCGCTGGTCTTGAGCGCCACGTTACCCACGAAGCCATCGCACACAATCACGTCCATGTCGCCTAAGTAAATCTCATCGCCCTCCACGAAGCCGCAGTAGTTCACCCGGCTCGTGCGCAGCAGTTCAGCGGCCCTCTTGACCGTCTCGTTGCCCTTGATCTCTTCCTCGCCGATATTGAGCAGCGCCACACGCGGATACGGCTTGCCCTCCACGGCGCTCACCAGGATCGCACCCATAATGGCAAACTGCGCGAGCTGCTCGGGCGTGCAGTCCACGTTGGCGCCGAGATCAAGCATGTGCACGTGGCCGCGCAATGTGGGCAGGGTGGTGATGATTGCGGGACGATCGATGCCGGGCAGGGTCTTTAGCACGAAGCGCGCCGTGGCCATAAGCGCCCCCGTGTTGCCGGCCGAGACCGCCGCTTGCGCCTCGCCGTTCTTGACGAGCTCGATAGCCACGCGCATGGAGGAATCTTTCTTGGTGCGCAGTGCCTGGGCTGGAGGTTCGTCCATACCGACGACCTCGCTAGCGTGCCGCAGGACAAGGCGCCCATTTTCATAGGCATGGTGCCGGGCAAGTTCCCGATGAAGACATTCGCGCTGGCCGACCAAGATGAGCCGCAACTCAGGATCTTTCCCAAGGGCAGCGAGGGCCGCCGGGACGGTCACGTCGGCGCCGTGATCGCCCCCCATGGCGTCGAGGGCAATCGTGATCAAGCGTTTATCCCTGCAAGCTCGGCAAGCCCACAGCTATTGCGGCTTCTCGACCTCGATGACCTTGCGGCCGCGATAATAGCCGTCGGCTGTCACGTGATGGCGACGATGGGTTTCGCCGCTGGTCTTGTCGATGGAAAGTGCCGGCTTCTCGAGCGCATGGTGCGCGCGCCGCATGCCGCGCTTGGATGGAGTGACTCGGCTTTTCTGTACCGCCATAATGATGGATCCTCGTTGGGCTCGATATTCGGGTAAAGCAAGTACAAACGTCACCGCCGCGGTATTACTCGCGCCTGCCCCGCCTCGCGGCGCGCGGGGCAGACATCTGGTTCGTGCATGGGGATCATGGGCATGGCGAGTAATAACTCATCCTCGACCAGGGTATTCAACGACAGCGGCCTGTCCACGACCATGATGTCTTCTGCGATACCCGCCTTCTCCGGCTCACCCGGACGCAGGAATAGCAGGTGCGGTGTCACGCTCAGCGTCAGGTCCATGCGTTCGAGACAGCGCTGGCAGGTGACGTGCAGCGTAACATGCAGCCGGCCCGTCATGCGTGCGCGGTTCTCACCCTGCGCATATCCGAAGCACAGCTCCACTGCCACCTCCCCTCCGTCGTCCTGACACAGCTCACGCAGCCGCGCCATTCCGCGCACTGATAGGGTGCCGGCCAGATGTGTGCCGCGCTCCGCCAGCAGGATCGGATCAATGATAGCCGGCAGGCTGGCATGCATATAGGGCGCGCATCATATATGCGCGGCTAAGTCGTGTCAAAATCTGGCCTTTTCCTGCCTGGGCGGGGTGATGGGAGGAGCTGACGGGCAGAATATAGGGCGTGGCGTCGGCCGGCCCCCTTTCGGAGCCGATAACCCGCCGCGCCGCCGGCACAGGGCTGGCCGCAAACCGCGTGTTTCCTTACAATTCCGGATTTGACGCCATGCTTTTTGCCTGCTTCAGGCACCGCCTTCCGCGTGAGACTTGTCCTCGCCTCGTCCTCACCCTTTCGGCGCGAGCTGCTCGCGCGCCTGAAGATCCCCTTTGAGACGGTCTCACCGGACGTGGACGAATCGCCGCTTCCCGGTGAGGCTCCGCAGGCTATGGTCCGGCGGCTGGCGCTCGCTAAGGCACGCAAGGTGGCCGAGGGACGTAGGGGCGCGCTGGTGATCGGCTCTGACCAAGTGGCAGTGTACGATGGCCGGATCGTCGGCAAGCCGGGCCACCGCGATGCCGCCGTTGCGCAATTGCGCGCCGCCTCCGGCCGTACGGTCGAGCTCTACACGGGGCTTGCGGTCGTCAACAGCGACACCCACCGCGAACAGGTCGAGGTCGTCCCTTACCGTGTGACCTTCCGCCCGCTTGACGAGGCGCAGATCGAGCGTTACCTCGAAAAGGAACAGCCCTATGCCTGCACGGGCAGCGTCAGAAGCGAAGGGCTGGGCATTGCACTGCTCGAGAGGTTCGAGGGCGACGACCCAAATGCGCTCATCGGCCTGCCGCTGATCCGGCTGGTGCGCATGCTTGAGAACGAGGGGGTGCAAGTGGTATAGCGGCCTGAGGCGTGCAACGCACAAGGTCTCTATTCAAAATTCAAAAATCTGCACCGCCTGCGTCCTTGCGCTGCTGCGTGGCGGTGGTTACCGCAGATGCGGCGTGCTGACCGTGAGCTCGGTGCCGAGCCGCTCGCCGATCGCCGCACCGAGCTGGCGTGCGAAGCGCTCGAAGAACGGCTCACGGTAGGTGAAATCCACGATGTCCTCGGCTCCGATCACTTCGCGCGCGACGTACAAGGCGCTGCCCAGCTCGTCCACCAATCCATACTCGAGGGCCTGTTCGCCGGTCCAGTACAGACCGCTGAACAGCCGCTCGCTTTCCTTGAGGGCTTTGCCCCGTCCTTCGCGCACCGCCTGAATGAATTGCCGGTGGATGCGATCAAGCAGTTGCTGGGCGTGGTGGCGCTCGGCCGGCTTCATCGGGCTAAACGGATCGAGGAAACCCTTGTGCTCCCCGGCAGTAAGCAGCCGGCGCTCCACGCCGAGTTTTTTGAGCGTGTCCACAAAGCCGAAGCCGTCGAGCAATACCCCGATGGAGCCGACCAGCGAGCCGCGCGCGGCGTAGATTTTGTCGGCCGCTGCCACCACATAGTAACAGCCCGAGGCGCACACGTCGCTGATCACCGCGTAAAGCGGCGTGTCCGGATATTTGGCACGTAGTCGTTTTATCTCGTCATAGATATAAGCGGCCTGAACCGGGCTGCCGCCCGGGCTGTTGGCACGCAGAATCACCCCAGCCGTGCCCTTGTCCTCGAACGCGGCGCGCAGACCGGCGATCACACTGTCGGCGTTGGCCGGGCTGCCGGGCGCGATGGTTCCTTCCAGTTCCACCAGTGCGCTGTAGCGCGCCCCAAGGCGTGGCGCGCTCCAGTCCACCGATAGCAGAATGAACAGCAGAAACAGTACGCCATAGAAGAGCTTAAAAAAGATGCTCCAGCGTCTGGCGCGGCGCTGTTCCTCGAGCGTGGCGAAGACGAGCCGTTCGAGTACATCGCGCTCCCCGCTGTTGGGGCGGCGGCTATCGGCGGCAGTAGACGGGGTTTGGGTCTTTTCCTCGTTCATGACTCAACCCTTACCATAACATGCAGCGGGACACGCTCAGTGTAGCGCAATTGTGTATATGTGCATGTGCTCGCGCGTGCCGCAGGTGTGTTTTTGCTAACGCTACACGCGACCGTATGCCGGGGCGGCGGGTGTCGTGTCGAGCTGCGGACGTTGCAGCCAGGCGCAGACATCCAAAAAGGTGTTGAGGCAAGCAAGCGGCCGGTACACCATGAGGCTTGCGCGGTCGTGCACCCCGTAGGTTACGGCGAGTGCGCCCATGTGGGCGGCGCGCGCCATCTCGAGGTCGTAAACGGTGTCGCCCACCATGATGGCCTGCGTGGGATCGAGGCCGGTGTATTGGAGGATATCCTCGAGCATCTGGGGGTGCGGCTTGGAGGGGGCCTCGTCGGCGCAGCGCGTGACAGCGAAGAGACTGCCGAGGCCGGTCTCGGCGAGCGCGCGCTCGAGCCCGCGACGCGACTTGCCGGTGGCGACTGCAAGCCGGTAACCCTGGGCAACGAGCGCCTGTAGTCCCTCGCGCACGCCCGGGAAAAGCTCCATAATGGTGTTATCCACGTGCAGGAAGTGCTCCCGGTAACGTTCCATGACGCGAGCGCGCAGCCTCTCGTCCGCTTCGGGCAAAAGCGCGCGGACCGCCTCCGCCAGCCCGAGGCCGATGACATGGCGGATGACGTCTGCGCCGAGCTGCGGTGCGCCCGCTTCGTCGAGTGCGCGCTCAAAGCAGCGCACGATCTTGGCGGCCGAGTCCATCAGGGTGCCGTCCCAGTCAAAGACGACAAGCTCTAGAGTCCGGGTCACGAAAGGCGCTCCAGTACGGCTTGCAGATCGGCGGGTAATGGGGATTTTAGGCGAATTTTACTACCGCTCACTGGATGACGGAATTCGAGCCGCGCAGCATGCAGGAACAGCCGCTTGAGGCCGAGTGCGCGCAGTGCGCGGTTGAAGGCACGGTCGCCATACTGGTCGTCGCCGGCGATCGGATGTCCAGCGTGTGCAGCGTGCACGCGCGCCTGGTGCATGCGGCCGGTGAGCAGCCGGATCTCGACCAATGTGGTTGAACCGAAAACATGCCGCGGGGTGAACTCGCTGGTGGCGATCTTGCCAGTTGGCGCCACACGCATGCGGCGCCTGCCGCCAGCCGCCGGCCGCCCCTTTTCGAGCGGTGCTGTGATCTGCCGTGCCCCACGCCTCGACCATGCACCCTTCACCAAAGCGACGTAGTATTTCTCGACCTCCCCTTCTTGCCAGGCGCGATGCAGCGCCGTCAGGGTGCGCCGGTTCTTGGCCACAAGCAGGCAACCGGAGGTCTCACGATCCAGGCGATGGACGAGCTCCAGCATTGGGGCATGTGGTCGCAACTGGCGCAGCGCTTCGATCAGGCCGATGGCCACCTGCGTGCCGCCATGGACAGCGAGCCCGGAGGGTTTGTCCACAGCCAGGAGGTGCTCGTCCTCGTACAGCATGTGCTCCGCTAGCCAGGCATAGGCGTGTGACTCGCGCGGCGCCGGGGCGATCTCGGCCGGCTGCCGCACCGGGGGCAGGCGTACCACGTCTCCGGGCTGCAGGCGGTAGTCAGGCCGGACCCGGGCGCGGTTGACGCGCACCTCACCGCGGCGCAGTATCCGGTATACCCGACTCTTCGGTACCCCCTTGAGGATACGGAACAGATAGTTGTCCAGGCGCTGCCCGACATGTCTCTCGCCCACCTCGAGGTAGCGGACCTTCGGCGGGGCGGCTGCTGGATCCGGGTTTTCCATGCCTCGCGATCATAACAGATTGCTGTGCCTGGACTTCGTTGGTATAGTGCCTTCAAGCTGGTGCAAAAGGCCGACAACACGTTCCCTGCGCCGGCGGACAATTGCAAAAAACGGATTTATATCCGTGCCGGGCCGGTGCCCGGTACCGGCCGATCGAGGATGGGGCCATAGCAAAGATGGCGTATCCGCGCATCTGGCCTGAAGGGGGCAAGGAGGCACCTTTAAAAATAGAGACCAAAGGAAATGGTAAAAGGGTTCCGCGTCTCTCCCCTCATCCTGTAGAGGCGCACTGACGATAGACGCTTCGGGTCTGCGAGCGCGAGCGCGCCCGCACCGGCAGGGCGAGATTGATAGACTGGTTTTTGCGCCTGGGAGAGGCAGCGAGGAGCGGGATCTCAAGGTCCCGCGGCGACGGCCCCCGATAGGGCCCATCCGCTGATGGCTCCCGGGGATAGCGCTGCCGTACACACACATATGCGAGCGCGGCCGCGCGACGGACAAGACGCTATCCGACCTGCCGGAGCGTGAACCACGCCGATCGGCACGGGCCAAGGGCTGTGCCGTGCCTGCGCCTCCAGGCGGCGCGCGCTATGCGCCTGACGCCAGTCCCGGGTGTTGGGGATCAATACGCAATGAAGCGCATTCTTTTCAACGCAACTCACCCCGAGGAGTTGCGGCTTGCTATCGTGGACGGCCAGAAACTCCTCGACCTCGATATCGAATTCGCCAGCTATCAGCAAAAAAAGGGCAACATCTACAAAGGCCGCGTTACGCGCGTGGAGCCGAGCCTGGATGCCGCGTTCGTAGACTACGGCGCCGAGCGCCAGGGTTTCCTGCCGCTTAAGGAAATCTCCCGGATCTACTTCCAGAGCTACGATGCGCTCACCCCCATGTCTCAAGTGCGCATCAAGGATGTCATCAAGGAAGGTCAGGAAATGATCGTCCAGGTGGACAAAGAAGAGCGCGGCACCAAGGGGGCGGCGCTCACCACCTTCATTAGTCTGGCCGGGCGCTACCTGGTACTCATGCCAAACAACCCGCGCGCCGGGGGGATTTCGCGGCGCGTGGAGGGCGAGGAGCGCGCCGAACTGCGCGAGGCCATAGCCCGGCTGCAGATACCAGACGACTACTCGATCATCGCGCGCACTGCCGGCATCGGCCGCAGCGTTGAGGAACTGCAATGGGATCTCGACTACCTGATCCACTTGTGGGACGCCATCACCAAGGCTGCCGCCGAGCGTCCTGCGCCTTTTCTGATCTACCAGGAATCGAACCTCGTCGTGCGTGCGGTGCGCGACTATCTTCGCCAGGACATCGGCGAGGTGCTCGTGGACAACCCCGAGGTCTACGAGCGTATGCGCAGATTCATGCAGCAGGTCACGCCGCAGTTTCTCGATCGGCTTAAGCTCTACCAGGACGAGACCCCGCTCTACTCGCGCTTCCAGATCGAGAACCAGATCGAATCGGCCTTCGCGCGCGAGGTGCGTCTGCCTTCGGGTGGGGAGATCGTCTTCGACCGTACTGAGGCGCTGGTCACCATTGACGTCAACTCTGGGCGTGCCACGAAGGGCGCGGACATCGAGGAAACGGCGTTCAACACCAACCTTGAGGCCGCTGAGGAAATCGCACGGCAGTTGCGGCTGCGCGACCTCGGCGGGCTGATCGTCATTGACTTCATTGACATGAACCAGCCGCGCCACCAGCGCGAGGTCGAAAACCGCCTGATGGAGGCGCTCAAGGCCGACCGAGCGCGCGTGCAAGTGGGGCGCATCTCGCGTTTCGGGCTACTGGAGATGTCGCGCCAGCGGCTGCGACCGGCGCTCGGCGAGGTTGGCGCAATGGTCTGCCCGCGCTGCGAGGGCAGCGGCCACATCCGCAACGTGCCTTCCTCCGCGCTTTCGGTACTGCGCATGATTCAGGAAGAGGCCATGAAGGAAAACACCGCTGCCGTGCACGTGCACCTGCCGGTGAAGACCGCGACTTATCTGCTCAACGAGAAGCGCATGGAGATCACGGCCCTCGAGTCGCGCATTGGCACGCCGATCCTTATCGTGCCGACTCCGGAGCTGGAAACCCCGCACTACCGCATCCGCCGCCTGCGTCTGGAGGAATACGAGGCAGAGGCGGATATTCCGAGCTACGAGATCGAGCTCATCGAGGATGAAGAGGAGGCGCAGACACCCGCCCATGCCGGTACGCCGTCGGTGCCGGAGAAGCCCATGATCAGCCCGTTCACCCTCACAGGGAGCGCGCCGCCACCCGTTCCCGCGCCGCTTCCTGCCGCTTCGCCTCCCCGGCGTGAGGTAGGCTGGTTCAGGAAGTTCCTCCAGCGTCTGTTCGGAACGCCCGAGAGCCCGGCCGCGGCGCGCGACGAGAAACACCGGCGCGCCCCACGCCCCGCGCCGTCCCGCGGACAGGCCGCGCGTCAAGCCAGCGGCGACGCCATGCCGATCGGGGCTCGCCAACCGCCACGGCCGGAGGCCAGCACGCGCGAGCGCGCCGAGGGCAATCGCCGCCGTCGCCGCCGTCGCCGCCGTCTGCACGGCGGCGGCCGGCCAGCGGCGCCACCGGCAGAGAACACGGTTCGTCGCGGCGGTACGTCGAGTCTTGCCACCGAGACCCCGCCGTCCTCGTCGTACACGCTGGTCTCCAGCGGCACGCCTGGTCAGCCGGAAAAGGCGCTCGGTGAGGCAAGCGCCCCTGCGGCGCCGCGCGAAGAGCAAACGCCGGCACCGGTCGCCGAACCCAGCCGTTTCGAGCTGGTCAAGGCAGAGACCCATGAGCCCAGCGGCCCGGATATAAAAGCGGAGAATTAACCACGGGTGATGTAAAGATCGCGGCGAGGCGCGGGGCGCGCACCTCACTGGCCATGCACCGCGCGCGCCGCAATCTCGAAATATCTTCGCGCCCGCTCCAAATCCTCGGCGGTATCTACGCTGAGTGCCGTAAACGCTGCCGCCTCGCAGACCGCGATACGTTCGCCGTGCCACAGGATGCGTAACTGCTCGAGCTGCTCGATCTCCTCGAGCGGGCACGGTGGCCAAGCAAGATATCGCTCCACAAAGCCGGCTCGATAAGCGTAGATGCCGATGTGCCGGAGCGCGGCAGGTAACGCCCGGCCGGGGTCGCGCGGGTAAGGCACCGGTGCGCGAGTAAAGTATAGGGCGTGGCCGCGTACGTCGCACACGACCTTGACCACGTTCGGATTGCGGAACTCCTCTTCTGTGGCGATCAGGCAGCAGGCCGTGGACGCAACAGCCTCGGGATGCGCCACCAGGGTTTCGGCCACCTGCCGGATCAAGGCTGGTGGCATCAGCGGCTCGTCGCCCTGCAGGTTGATTACGATTGTCTCTTCGCCGAGGCCAAGCTGCGCAATCACCTCGGCCAGGCGTTCGGTGCCGGAGCGGTGCGCGTGCGAGGTCATGCACACACGCGCGCCGAAGGCCTCTGCCGCCGCGCGGATGCGTTCGTCATCGGTGGCGATGACCACCTCGCCTACGCCGCTGTCCACGGCACGTTCATACACGCGTTGAATCATCGGTTTGCCGGCGAGGTCCGCAAGCGGCTTGCCGGGCAGCCGCGTGGAGGCGTATCGGGCGGGGATGATGACGTACATATAGCGCTCCGCGACCAGCTCTCGGCGATCAGCGGAAACAAAGAAGGTATTTTTGCTGACGGTCGATAACGGATTGCCGATCGCTGCCGTTCACGTTGGTAGTTCTTCCTCACTCAGCCTGCGCGCCTCTTCTTCCAGCATAACCGGAATGTCGTCACGGATGGGAAAAGCCAGGCGGTCGGCCTTGCAGATGAGTTCGGCCTTTTTCTTGTCGTACATGAGCCGCCCGTGGCACAACGGGCAGACGAGGAGATCGAGCAGTTTTTTATCCACGTTGCTTCTCCTTGAGCATCCGCAGGAGCTGTTCACCAAAACCCGGGGCGGGCTCGGCCTCGACGGCCACGTACCAGGCGCGCGCGCCGAGCCCCAAGCGCTCGCATTTTACCGCATCCTTCTCGGTCATGATGATGTCGGCGGCGTCACCAAAGGCGAGGTCGGCGGCGGAAAAGCAATGATGATCCGGGAAGGGGTGCGTGACAATGTCGAGCCCGAGCGCACGCAGTTGCGCGAAAAAGCGCGCGGGGTTGCCAATGCCAGCCACCGCGTGCACGCGTCGACCACGAAAGGCCTCAACCCCCGCGGTCCCTCCACTGTCCAGACGATGGAAACCGCGCACTGCAAGCCGCATACCCCATTCGTTCTCGCGCGGCGCGCCTAACACCAGACACAAATCCACATGACGCAACCGCGACAAGGGCTCGCGCAACGGTCCAGCCGGCAGGCACAGGCCGTTGCCGAAACGCCGCGCGCCATCAACGAGTGCGATCTCTATGTCGCGCGCGAGCCGATAGTGCTGCAAGCCATCGTCGGCGACAATCAGGTTGCAGCGATCATCGGCGATGAGCGCTGTCGCCGCCCGCACGCGATCCGGGTCGGCGATCACCGGGCAACCGGCATGGCGCGCGAGCAGCACCGGCTCATCACCGACGAGCTCTGGATCGGCATTACCTTGCACGCGCTGCGGCCAGGTGCGAGAGCGGCCGCCGTAGCCGCGCGTAACAATGCCCGGCCGCCAGCCGTGCTCCGCCAGAAACCGCACCAGCCAAAGCACGAGCGGCGTTTTACCGGTGCCCCCGACCGTGAGGTTTCCGACTACGATCACCGGAGCTGGCAAGTGCACGCTGCGCAGCAGCCCGTGGCGGTAAAGGGTCCGCCGCAGTCCGGTGGCAAGACAATAAAGACCGGCGAGCGGCGCAAGCAGGATGCTCAGCGGGGTGAGGCGATACCAGTGTCGTTCGAGCCAGAACATGGAAGATGCTGCCTGTTCCAAGCTTCAAGGGACGAGTTTGAGGCCCGAGTTTTTACCAATCACGCAACGTGCGCATTGGCGCGGGCGCCCTCGCCGCGCGCAGGCGATCGCGTAAATCAGCGCACCAGAGATCGAAGAGAAGGCCTCCGTCGAGTTGCAGCGGTTGGCGCGCGCACGCGCAACAACTGCTTAGCGCGCGCCGTCAATGGCGCGTGCGAGCGACGGCGCGGCGAACTGGCTACGATAGAGTTTGGCGTAGACGCCGTCGCGGTCCATCAGCTCGCGGTGCGTGCCAGACTCCACCACTCGCCCACCTGCAAACACGATGATACGGTCGGCGCGCTCGACGGTGGTGAGGCGATGTGCGATGACAAGCGTAGTACGTCCTGCCATGAGATGCTCGATCGCGTCGCGTACGAGTCGTTCCGACTCGAGATCAAGTGCCGAGGTGGCCTCGTCGAGGATCAGGATCGGTGCATTCTTGTAGAGCGCGCGCGCAATCGCTACGCGCTGGCGCTGGCCGCCCGAGAGCAGCCGACCCTTCTCGCCGACGAACGTATCCAGTCCCTGGGGCAGCCGCTCGGCGAACTCGAGCACGTGTGCGGCACGCGCGGCGGCGAGCAGTCGCTCTTCGTCCAGCGGCGAGGGGCTGCCGTAGGCGATATTGTTGCGGATCGTATCGGCGAATAGCAGCGTCTCCTGGCCCACAACCGCGATGTGCGCACGCAGCTCGGCGAGCCGGATGTCGGCGATGTTCACGCCGTCGAGCAAAATTTCCCCGCGCCTTGGCCGGTAAAAGCGAGGCAGCAGGCTTAGACAAGTGGTTTTGCCACCGCCCGAGGGCCCGACCAGGGCGACGGTCTGGCCTGGCTCGACGGTGAAGCTCACTTCGCGCAACGCATCGTCTTGAGCGTTCGGGTAGCGAAAGCTCACGCGCCGGTATTCGACCCTGCCCTGCACGCGCCCAAGCGCCTGCGTGCCGGTGTCTTGCTCGGGCGGTTCATCGAGGACGGCAAAGACACTGCTGGCGGCGGCGAGTCCGGTTTGGATGACCTCGTTTACCTTGGTCAGGCGCTTGGACGGCCCCATCATCCAGGTGACGGCGGTGATGTACGAGGCGAACACACCGGCAGTGATGCCCGAGGCGCTGAGCGCGTAATACACCACCAGGGACAGGCCCGCGGCGGCCAAAAGCTGGATCAGGGCGAGGCCGATCGCCGAAACGGCGACCTTACGCATGACCTGGCGACGGTTGCGCTCGTTGACCTCCTCAAAGGCACGACACTCGATTGCCTCAGCGCAGAAGGCCTTGATGATCCGCTGGCCGTCGATCGCTTCCTGCGCGATCTGAGAGATCCCGCCCATGCTCGCCTGGATCTTGTGGCTGGTGTGGCGAAAACCGCGGCTCATGGCCTTGACCAGCACGGCGGTGACCGGTGCCACCACGGCAAAGACCAAAGTCAGACGCCAGTTGAGGTAGATCATCCAGGCAAGCAGCGCAACCACAGTGAACCCGTCGCGCACGAGGGAATATACTGCCGTGGTGACCGAGGCCGCGATCTGCTCGACATCATAGAGTAGTCGCGACAGCAGCCCGCCGGAGGCACGCAGATCGAAGTAGCCAACCGGCAGTCGCATCATGTGGCTAAAGACAGTGTTGCGCAGGTCGTAGATCACTTTGCGCCCAACCCAGTTGATGCAGTACTCGGCGACCAGTGTCGCCACCCCCCGCACCAGAAAGAGGCCGAGGATGAGCAGCGGGATCATGCGGATGGTCTCTGCCTTGCGCTCGACCAGCCCTTCGTCAAACAGCGGTTTCATGAGCGCCGCAAACGCGCCGGCGGTGGACGAGAACACGATCATACCAAGCACCGCCGCCAGGAATACCCAACGGTACGGCCAGGCATAGGCGAGCAGACGGCGGTAAAGCCGCACGTCGCCAAGCAAGCTCGGGGGCGGGCTCACGGGGCGCCGCCGTTCGCGGCGGTGGGCGGCCGGGTGGCGAAGGACAGGTGCGTGTAGCCGAGCCGGCGCGACGCCTCCATAACGCGCACCACCGCTTCGTGCGGGGTCTTGGCGTCGGCGTGCACCACCACCAGCGGGTCTTTCTGGCCGCCGGCCGCGCGCTGCATGGCCTGGCGCAAGCGTTCGGCGTCGGCGTTGAGAAGCTGCTGGTCGTTGATGAAGTAGCGGCCCTGGGCATCAACGGCCACGCGCAACGCGGGCGTACGTGTGCTCGCCGTGGCCTGCGCCTCGGGCAGACGGATGCGCAGCAAGGCCTCCTTCGAGAAGCTTGTGGTGATAACCAGGAAGACGAGCGTCATCAACATCACGTCGATGAGCGGGATCAGGTTGAGCTCGGGCTCCTCGTCGCCGCGGCCGGTGCGCAAACGCATGGACTCAGTCTCTCTCGCGTTCGCCGTGCAGAATCTCGATGAGCTTGAGCGCCTGCTCCTCCATATCGAGCAGCAGTTCGTCCACTCGCCCCCGGAAGTAGCGGTAGAACATGACGCTCGGGATCGCGACCACCAGGCCCGCGGCGGTGGTAATGAGCGCCTTGGCGATGCCTTGCGCCACCGCCGTAGGGTCGCCGATACCCTGGGCGCCGATGCCGGAGAACATTTGGATCATACCGAGCACGGTACCGAGCAACCCCAGAAACGGCGAGATCGCGGCGATCGTGCCCAGGCTGCGCAGATAGCGCTCCAGCTCCGGCACCACGCGCCGGCCGGCATCCTCGATCGCCTCCTTGATGATCTCGCGCGCGTGGTTGCGATTGACGAGCCCGGCCGCGAGAATGCGCCCGAGCGGCGAGCTTTCGCGCAGCAGCCGGATACGGGCGTCGTCAAGTTCATGGCGGGCCAGCCACTGCTGGGTTTGCTGCAGCAGTGTGGGCGGACAGACGGCGCGTCGGCGCAACGACCACAGCCGCTCGCCGATGATCGCCGCCGCGGTGATAGAGCACAGGACGATGGGCCACATAACCCACCCGCCGGCCCGGATCAATTCGAACATGCCTGCCTTTACTGTTTGTTTAAACCCCCTCCCCCCGCCCTCTCTTGCGTGAAGCGGAGGAGGGTGAGGATTGGAAGAGAGAAGCAAAAAGATTATCGACGACTAACTGTAGCAAACGGCGCAAAAAGCTAAAAGCCGTCGAGGCGGGTATGCCAGTAGCGATGTGCTACATCACGGAAGGCCGACACCTCGATCCCCGCGGAGCCGAACCGCAGCTCGAGTGCACCGCTCGCCGCCGAGCCGTGCAGGCGGCTGCCGGCACGCCGGTAGCGTGCGATGACCGCCGGATGCGGATGGCGGTAGCGGTTGCGATAGCCGGCAGGGATGAGTACGTGGCGCGGGCGCACCGCAGCGATGAACGCCTCTGTCGAGGAATTACGGCTACCATGATGCGGAGCGACCAATACCTCGGCCTGCAACCGCCATCCATAGCGCTCAACCAGCCGCTGCTCGGCGCGCGCCTCGATGTCGCCGGGCAACAGCGCGCTGCCGTAGCGGCTGTCCACCTTAAGAACGCAGGAAGCGTTGTTGTGGCGGCTGAAATATCCGCGCGGAGGGTTAAGCAGCGTAAAGTGCACGCCGTCCCATTCCCAAGATTCCCCCTCTCGGCACGGCCGCACGCTGGCGCCCGCGGTCACTTCCCGCACGCTCGAGAGCAGGTGCGCGACCGGATAGGCACGCAGCAGCGAGTCCACACCGCCCCGGTGGTCGTTGTCGCCGTGGCTGACGATGAGTGCGTCGATCCGTCGCACCCCCACCGCCCGCAGGTAGGGCACGACGACGGCCCCGCCGGCGTCGAAGCTCGCGCTGAAGCGCGCGCCGGTGTCGTAGACGAGCGTGTGATTCGCGGTGCGCAGCACGGCCGCCAGCCCCTGGCCGACGTCGAGTAGCGTGAGCCACAGTTCGCCCGGCGCTGGCACCTGCGGACGCACGAGCAGCATGGGCAACATCCATATCGCACCGGCCCAGCGCGCCGGAAAACCGCGCGGCGCGAGCAGCCATAGCACGCCCGGCACGGCAGCCAGGATTGCCCAGGGCGGTGGGGTTGCCTGCGTCCATTGACCATAGGCGAGCCCACCCAGGAATTCGAGCATGGGCCACAGCCAAGCGAGCACCCCGCCCGCCAGCGCGAACAGCGAAGTACTCACCTGCGGTGCGGCCGGCAGCACCACGACACCGAGCAGGGTCAGCGGCACGACCAGGAAATCGAACACCGGGATCGCGAGCAAATTAGCGAGCGGGGCGACCAGCGAGACCTGCTGGAACAAGGCCAGCATGAGCGGCAGCATCCCGAGCGCGATTGCCCCCTGCAGCGTGATCCACTGCCATAGCCGTCGCCCTCGGGGTTCGCCTTGGACCGCGAACAGGATTACCGCCACTGCCGTGAACGACAGCCAGAAGCCGCTGGCCATCACCGCGAGCGGGTCGTGTAGCATCACAGCGAGCAAGGCAGCGGCGAGCAGTTGCGAGGGCGGGAAGCGGCGGCGCAGGAAGATCCCGATCATGGCGACCGCGAGCATGAGCAACGCGCGCTGGGTGGGGACGGCGAAGCCGGCGAGTGCCGCGTAGAGCGCGGCGGCAGCAAGCGCCGCCGCGCCCGCGGCGGCCGGCGCCGGCACGAGCAGCACTGTGTATCCTGGCAATGACCAGAGAAAACGCGTCAGAAAGAACACCAGACCGGCGACCAGGGTAATGTGCATCCCGGAGATGGCCACCAGGTGCACAGTACCAGTCGCGCGCAGCGTCTCCCACTGCTCCCGGCTGATGCCGCGAGTCTCGCCGTTGGCGAGCGCCGTCACCATGCCGGTGAACGGATGCTCCGGCAGCGCCGTGCGAATGTGTTCACCAAGCTTCTGGCGCAGCCAGTGCACGGCGTAACGAGCCTGAACCGCATGCTCGAGCCGCTCGGGCGGTGGGCTGGGGCGCACATAACCAACGGCACGCAGCCGCTGGCGGAAAAGCCAGGCCTCGTAATCGAACCCACCCGGGTTGCGGAAACCGTGCGGACGTTTGAGTCGTACCGTCACTCGCCAATATTCCCCGGCGCGGGGGGTGAAAAGTGTTTCCCTGGCGCTCAGCAGGACGCGGGGCGGAATGTGCACTTCGCGCCCGTCGCGAGTGGCCGATTCGACGTCGAACACGAAGCGAAAGCCGAAATCGGTGCGGGCGGGGATGTCGGCGATATAGCCGGCTAGCGCCAAGTCTTCCCCTTCTAGTTCCCGCGGCAGGCTCTCTTCAAGGATAATGCTGGCGCGCAGGCTGACCCATATGGCGCCGGTAGCGAAGAACAGCGCCGGCAGCCCGATAGCGGGGCGTAGCCAGGCGGCCGCCGCCAAGGGAATGAGCACAAGCGCCCACCACAGGGAGGGAAGTGTAGGCAGTTGCTGGACCAGCAACACGCCGGCGAGGCAGGAAAGCGCGGCGAGGCGAATGAGCGCGGCTCCTTGCTTCAGTACCGAATTCCTGGTGCGCGCACGCTAAACTATACACGAACGAACGTGCCGAAAAAATTCATCCGTCGGTTCCTACCGGACGCCCACACGATCCGTGGTCACAAGCGGTTGCGCTTCCTCGGGAGGCTGCTATACGACCCGTTCCTGCTGCACCTCAACCGCCGGTCGGTGTCGGGTGCCTTCGCGGTCGGGTTGTTCTGGGCATTCATCCCTATGCCCTTTCAGATGGTGCCCGCGGCGGTGTGCGCGGTTGTGCTGCGCGTGAACCTGCCGCTGGCAGTGGCGCTGGTGTGGATCACCAACCCGATCACCATGCCGCCGGTCTTCTACTTCTGCTACAAACTCGGTGTGTGGATCCTCGGGGTCACGCCGCGGCACTTCGGTTTCGAGCTGTCCTGGGCATGGCTGGCGAACGAGCTCGCCGACATCTGGCAGCCTTTCCTGCTCGGCTGTCTGATCGTGGCGACATTGGCCTCGGCCAGTGGCTACTTCGGCATGCGCATGCTGTGGCGCTGGCACGTCCTGCAGGAGTGGGAGGAGCGTAAGAAAAAAAGGGTCACGCCGGTTTCAACACCCCGTCCTCGAGCCTGAGCACGCGGTCCATGCGTGCGGCAAGCGACGGATCGTGGGTGACAATCACAAAGCTTGTACCGCGCTCGCGGTTAAGCTCGAGCATGAGGTCGTAGACGCTCTGGGCGTTCTCGCGGTCGAGGTTGCCAGTCGGTTCGTCGGCGAGCACGCACAGCGGTTCACTTACCATGGCGCGTGCCACGGCCACGCGCTGGCGCTCGCCGCCGGAGAGTTGCGCGGGACGGTGCGAGAGGCGGTCCTCTAGCCCCACGCGCGCAAGCATCGCGCGCGCACGCGCCGTCGCCTCGGCCGTCGGCATCCGCCGGATGAGCAACGGCATGGCGACATTCTCAAGCGCGGTGAACTCCGGAAGCAGATGATGGAACTGGTACACGAAGCCAAGCACGCGGTTGCGCAACCGCCCGCGCTCGACCTCGCTGAGGGCGTGAATGTCCACGCCGTCCACCTGCACCTGACCAGCGCTCGGCCGGTCGAGCCCGCCGAGTAGATGTAGCAGCGTACTTTTGCCCGAACCCGAGGCACCGACGATCGCCACCTGCTCGCCGCGTGCCACGCGCAGATACACGGCCTTCAACACCGGAACGGTGAAGACGTCCTCGACATAGGTTTTCGCGAGCCCCGTGGCGCGCAGGATGTAGTCTTTCGACCTGCTCATTCGTAGCGCAGCGCCTCGGCCGGCTGCACCTGCGAGGCGCGCCAGGCAGGATAGAGGGTCGACAACAGGCTGATGGCAAGCGAGCTGCCAGCGACGAGCGCGACGTCCAGCCACTGCAGGTCGGACGGCAACTGACTGATAAAGTAGATCTGGGGCGAGAGGAACTGGGTGTCGAACAGCCGCTCGATGCCTTGCACGATCGCCTCGACGTTCAATGCAAGCAGTACACCGACGAGTGTGCCCACCGCAGTGCCAAGCACGCCGATAACCGAGCCCTGCACCATGAAGATAGCGAGGATGGTGCGCGGGCTCGCCCCGAGCGTGCGCAGAATGGCGATATCCGAGCGTTTCTCGGTCACGATCACCACAAGCGAGGCGACCAGGTTAAAGATGGCCACCAGAATGATACACAGCAGGATGATGAACATGACCGTTTTTTCCATCTTTAGCGCCTGAAAGAACGCCCTGTGCTCGCGCGTCCAATCGCGTACCACGTAGCGGTCCCCGAGGCGCTCGTCGAGTGTAACCGCCACGCGCGGCGCAGCGTCGAGGTCATCGAGCTTGAGCCGCAGCCCGCTTACCGCCCCCTGTGGCAGCCGATAGAGCAGGCGCGCGTCCTCCAAGTGCACGAGCGCAAGACCGCTGTCGTACTGGTACTGGTCGAGTCGAAAGATGCCGACCACCACGAAACGCTTGAAGCGCGGCAGCAGCCCCACAGGCGAGGCCTGAGCCTGCGGGATGACGAGCGAGACCGGCGAGCCGACGGTCAGGTCGAGCTTCCAGGCGAGCGTGGAACCGATCACGATACCGAACTCCCCGGGCTTGAGCGCCGCCAGCTCGCCCAGCACCATCTTGTCGTGAAACTCCGAGACCTTCACCTCTTCGGCCGGCAGAATCCCGCGCACCTCCACCCCGGAGACGTACTTTCCGCGTGCGAGCAACCCCTGGCCGGCGATATAGGGCGCAAGCCCGCGCACGTGCGTGTCGCCGGCAAGTCGCTGCGCGAGATCATGCCAACCTTGCAGCACGCCGCTCGCCTCGGCGATCGTTACATGGGAGATGGCACTCAAAATGCGCGCACGCAATTCCTTGCCGAAACCGTTCATCACCGACAACACGAGGATCAGCACGGCAATGCCGATGGTGAGGCCGGCGATGGACACACCTGTGATGAACGAGATGAAGTGCGATCGGCGCCGGGCGCGCGTATAGCGCAGGCCAATGCCGAGCTCGTAGGGTCGAATCATGGGCGGGCATTAAACACAGGCTGCGCGTGCGACACAAGCATGTCGAAGACAAAAGCAAACCGCGCGCGTCTGCCCCGTTAGGGTGTGCTCGCCTGTGCCGTTTCGGCGAGCTCCGCCGCCCCGTCGCGTGCAATGAGTCTAGTACCGAACGGCGCCGAGAGTTGTATTAAGTTTGCGACCACCTCTTCGGCCGCGCGCCCGCTGAGCGGCTGCGGCTGGAAGACGACCTCGGTGTTCTTCACGTTGAGGGGCACAAGGCGCAGGGCGATGAGCCGCCCGGCGCGGAAGCGCAGCTCTGCTACCACGCTGTGCTGTGCGGTCGGGCTGTAGGAGCCGAAGACAAAGTTGCCGAGGCTATAGAGGATCACGCCATGCCGATAGCGCTCGACGGCCTGCAATACGTGCGGGTGGTGGCCGAGGACTGCATGCGCCCCGGCATCTATTGCGGCGTGCGCGAGCATCGGCTGGTAATCGCGCAGCACCGTGGTGCCCTCGCGCCCCCAGTGGAAGGAGACGAGCACCACTTGGGCCTCGCGCCGCGCGACCCGCACGTCGGCCTGCACGTGCGCGGCGTGGCCGAAGGCGGTCCCGGGCCGCTGTGGCCCGGCCCAGAACGACTCCGGGAAGGTGAGCGAATACGCAAGCACGGCCACGCGCGCGCCATCCGCCTCCACGATCGCCGCGCGGCGCGCCGCGCTCGCATCTAAGCCTGCGCCGGCGTAACGGATCCCGGCAGCATCGAGCGCCGCCATCGTGTCCGTGAGGCCCTCAAGGCCATAATCGAGGATATGGTTGTTGGCGAGCGACAGCACGTTGAAGCCGGCGCGCCGTAGCGCAGGCGCGACCAACTGCGGCGGGGAGCGAAAGAGGTATTGCTTTTGCGCTACCGGCGTGCCACGAGTGGTGAGCGGCCCTTCGAGGTTACCGAACACCACCTGCGCGCCAGCGAGCAGCCGGCGCACGCGCTCGAAGGGGTAATCGTAACCGCGGCGGTGCAGCTCGGGCGCGGCCGAGCCGCCGAGCATGATATCGCCGACGGCGACCACACGGATCTCTTGTTGCGTGGGGAGCGGCGCGAGCGCAGCGGCCGCCGGTGGCCGTTCCTCAGCCGCCGGGACGGCCGGCGCCGGCGCGGGCGGTGTGACGCAAGAAGCGAGTACTGGCACAAGGGGCGCAAGTACGCGCCACGCGAAAATGCCCGAGTATTTGTTCGGCATGGCAGGTGAAGAATTGTTGCTGTGGTTCGGTCCTTGCGTGCGCAAGCGCTCTGTCGTCGTGTGCGCTAGCCGGCATTCTTCGCGAGCCTTTGCAGGCAGGCGCGCAGGACGGGATCGGCGATGTTCTCAGCCGTGCCGCGGATCGCGGCGGCGACCTGTTTCGATGGTCGTTTCGGGACGGCACGCTGCGCCGCAGACCGTGACGGCTGCGCTGCGCGCGACGGGACGACACGCACTCTGAGCCCACGCAGTGCGCGCAGGTAGTCCTCCCGCCTCAGCCGAGCGATCAACTCGGGTTCATACTGGCGAAGGCGGCTGGCCCAGACCGGGCTGTCGGTTTGCAGGCTAAGCACCCCCTGCGCATAGCGGACCGGGCAGACATGTTCGGCCAGCGGACCTTGCACGTGCTTCAACCACAGCGACTGCAGCGTGGCCGCCTCGTCCAGGCGTATCCCCAGACGGGCCAGGACGTCGTGCGAAAAAAAACCGATCGTTTTCATAGCCATCCCGCGAGGTGCTCCGTTGCGTTGCCACAGCGCCATTATCGTACTTTGCGCGAATGTTCGGTACCATTTTCTGCCATGGCTACCGAGAGCGTGAACATCGCGCACAATCTCGAGGCGCTGCGCCAGGCCATGGCGGAGGCCGCCCGTGCGGCCGGGCGCCATCCTGCCGAGGTTCGCCTGATCGCTGTGAGCAAGACCCAGCCACCGCAGGCCGTGCGGGCTGCGATCGCCGCCCGCCAGCTCGAGTTCGGCGAGAGCACAGTACAGGAGGCGCTCGGCAAGATTCCGCAGTTGCGCTGTTATGGTGCGATCTGGCACTTCATCGGTCATCTGCAGTCGAACAAGGCCAAGTTCATCCCTGGCAACTTCCACTGGGTACATTCGCTCGACAGCCTCAAGCTTGCTGAGCAGCTCGACCGTCGCGCGCGCGAGGCGGGCGTGCAGATTCAGGTGCTCATCGAGGTGAACGTGACCGGCGATCCGCGCAAGCACGGTGTAGCCGTCGGCGAATTGGAAGCGCTGATCGAACAATGGCTCGCTACCCCACCGGCGAATCTCGCATTGCGTGGCCTGATGACCATAGGCCCCTACCCCGCTTCGGAGTCCGAGGTGCGCGCCAGCTTTGCCAAACTACGCGAGCTGCGCGACCGTTGTCGCAGCCGTTTCGGGCTGCGCGATTTCACCGAGCTCTCCATGGGCATGAGCGGGGACTATCCTGCCGCGATCCAAGAAGGTGCAACCCTGGTGCGGATCGGAACGGCCATCTTCGGGCAACGCCCGTATGCAAGACAAAAGTGATGTGGGGAGGCATCGGTTACGGTCCAGTTAAGGATGGAGGAGTCTTGCGAGTGAACGGCCTCCCCACGGCCTAGTCCACCGCCGCACGGCGATCGGCGCGGACTGTGGCGCGTGCGGCGAGATACGCTCCGACAACGATGAACACCCCGCCGACCCACTCTTGTACCGTGACAGGCTCGTCGGTAAGCAATTGCTGCGAGACCGCACCGGCGAGGAGCTCGATCAGCGCCAGCACCGAGGAGCGGTACACGGGCAGATGGGTCACCCCGTACTGCACGAGCGCGGTCATGACCAAGATACCGACAACACCGAGCGCAGCACCGCCGAGATACGTTGCAGTGCTGGCCTGCGGAGCCGCGATGTGCGAGACAAGGAGGATAACCATAGCAAGCAGGCTCACGCCTGCGAACACGGCGAGGATTTTTGCCTCGATGCTCAGGTGCTGGGCCTTGCGCGTAATCACCATGGAGGCGGCGAAGGCAAACCCCGAGGACAGCGCATACCAGTCCGAGGGGCTTCCCGGCCAGGGAAGCCCAACGCTTGCGTCCCAGAGCATCACGAGCGCGCCGCTCAGCGCCACACCCAGGCTGGTCCATCCCAGTGGCGAGGGCCGCTCGTGCAGCAAGAACCACCCCATGAGTGTCGCCCAGAGCGGCGCGAGATAGAACAGCAGCAGCACGCGCAGGATGTTGCCAGTGAGCACCGCCTCGATGAAAGCAATGTTGGTCCAGCCAGCGGCAAGCATGAGCGCGCCCATATGCCGGGGGTCATCTCCAAGCGCGCGCAGCGCCCGTGCCGTGCGGGGCAGGCTTGCGAACAACGCGGCGGCGTACAGCACCAAGCTGAGCCAGATCCCGGACAGGCCCCGTGCCTCGAGCAGGCGCATCGGATACCAGACAACACCCCAGAGGCTTGCGCCGATGAGCAGCGCAAGGGCCGGTAAGGCGTCGGACGGTTTGGCGGGCATGGCGTTCATCTGTGTATAATTGTTTTTTCAGAAAAATGAAACAGATACGATGAATTCCCGCCTCGCGCGCCTGCAGCCCTATCCTTTCCAAAAGCTCGCCAGGCTCATTGCCCCTTGTCAGCCGCCTCCAGACAAGCGACCGATCAAGCTCCACCTGGGCGAGCCGCAACACGCCGCACCGCCCTTTGTTTTGGAAGCGCTGGCGGCACATCTCGCCGACTTCTCGCGCTATTCGCCCACCAAGGGTTCGCCCGAGCTGCGTCGCGCGTTCGCCGAGTGGGCCACACGCCGCTTCCAGCTCGATCGGGTGCCGCTCGACCCAGAACGGCACGTGCTGCCGTGCGCAGGCACACGCGAGGCGATCTTCTCGCTTGCCCAGGCGACAATCGAGCGGGGCACGCATGCCGCGCGGCCGATTGTGATAATGCCAAACCCGTTCTACCAGATTTACGAAGGGGCGGCGCTGCTGGCCGGTGCGCAGCCGTTCTATCTGAACACCCTTGCACGCAATGGCTACCGCATGGAGTTTGCGCGCGTGCCGGCAGAGGTATGGACGCAGGTGCAGCTCGTGTACGTATGCTCGCCTAACAACCCGACTGGCGCGGTCATGACGCACGAGGATTACGCCGAGCTGCTCGCGCTCGCCGAGAAGTACAATTTTCTCGTCGCCTCGGACGAATGCTATTCGGAGATTTACCACGAAGAGGACAAACCGCCGGTCGGTCTGTTGCAGGTAGCGAACGACCTTGGTATCGAGGATTATCGTCGTTGTGTCGTCTTTCATAGCCTCTCGAAGCGCTCCAACCTGCCTGGACTGCGCTCCGGTTTCGTGGCCGGCGACGGCACGGTCATGGAGCGCTACGCGCACTATCGCACCTATCACGGCTGTACACTGCCTGCGCCGGTGCAGGCGGCAAGTGTAGCGGCCTGGGGTGATGAGCGCCACGTGCGCGAAAACCGTGCCTGCTATCGCGAGAAGTTCGATGCCGTGCTATCCATACTCCAGCCCGTGCTCAAGGTCGAGCGGCCCGCGGCCGGGTTCTATCTCTGGCCGGAGCTGCCACAGGATGACGAGACCTTTGCGCGTGAGCTCTATACACGCGAAAACGTGCTGGTGCTGCCGGGCCGCTACCTCTCACGCTATGCGCAGGGCACCGATCCCGGCCGCTACCGCGCGCGGCTGGCGCTGGTCGCCAGGCTCGAGGAGTGTATCGAGGCTGCCTGGCGCATCCGGCGGTATGTAGAAACGCTATCATTGGCGCAGCCGCAGAGGAACACGGAGGAACGCGGCTAGAAGGAGTGTTCAGCGCTTAGCACTTTACCATTAAGTGCTTCTTTACTGAGACGCTCTTCTGATCGCTGACAGCCGATCAATCGTCCTGACATATCTGGTTTGACCGTTCTTTGAGGAGCATGGCATGAGCAATATCCAAACGATCATCGAGGAGGCCTTCGAGCGGCGCGCGCAGATCACGCCGCGCAATGTAGAGACGCACGTCAAGGACGCGGTGCTCGAGGCCATTGAGCTGCTCGACGCCGGCAGGGCGCGCGTCGCCGAGAAGCGCGACGGCAGGTGGACGGTAAACGAGTGGCTCAAGAAGGCGGTGATGCTGTACTTCCGCATCGAGGACAACCAGTTCATCAAAGGCGGCTATACCAATTATTGGGACAAGATTCCGGCCAAGTTCGCTGACTACAATTCGCGTGCCTTTCGCGACGGCGGTTTTCGGGTGGTACCGCCGGCAGCGGTTCGCAAGGGCGCTTACATCGCCTCTTCGGTGGTGCTCATGCCCTCATACGTCAACATTGGCGCCTATGTGGATGAAGGAACCATGGTGGATACCTGGGCGACGGTGGGTTCCTGCGCTCAGATCGGCAGGAATGTGCACCTCTCGGGCGGGGTGGGTATTGGTGGTGTGCTCGAGCCGGTGCAGGCGAGTCCTACCGTCATCGAGGATAATTGTTTTATCGGTGCACGCTCAGAGATCGTCGAGGGCGTGGTGGTGGAACAAGGCTCGGTGATCTCCATGGGTTGCTATATCGGCCAAAGCACCAAGATTTACAACCGCCAGACCGGCGAGGTGCTCTACGGCCGTGTACCGGCCGGCTCCGTCGTCGTACCCGGCAGCCTCCCCTCCGCGGATGGCACCCACAGCCTGTACTGTGTTGTCATCGTCAAGCAGGTGGACGAGAAGACCCGTGCCAAGGTCGGCATTAACGAGCTGTTGCGAGACATCTGAAGCACTTGGCCTTATCGCCTATTAAGCTGTCAGCCGACGGCCATCGGCCAACGGTGATCGGCCGCACGACATGACCGACGAAACACTCGAACTCGCGATGGAACTTATTCGGCGGCCGTCCATCACACCGCACGATGCCGGCTGCCAGGCCTTGATCGCCGCCTGCCTGGAACGGCTCGGGTTCGCCATTCACCGCCTGCGCTTCGGCGAGGTAGATAACCTCTGGGCCACACACGGGACCGGCAAGCCGCTGTTCGCATTCGCCGGCCATACCGACGTGGTGCCGCCTGGGCCGCGTGCGGCCTGGTTGTGCGATCCGTTCGCGGCCGTTGTGCGTGACGGCCTGCTCTACGGGCGTGGAGCAGCCGACATGAAGTCTTCGCTGGCCGCGTTCGTGACGGCTGCCGAGCGCTTCGTCAGGCGCCATCCCCGGCATCCTGGCACCCTTGCCTTGCTGCTCACCGCCGACGAGGAAGGTCCTGCGATCAACGGCACTGTCAAAGTAGTCGAATGGCTGAGCCTGCAGGGCGTGAAAATAGATTACTGCCTGATCGGTGAGCCCACCTCCGTGGAAGTCTTGGGCGACACGATCAAGCACGGCCGGCGGGGCTCGCTCAGCGGCCGGCTCACGGTATGCGGGATCCAGGGGCACGTGGCCTATCCCCACCTCGCCCGCAACCCCATCCATCAGCTCGCCCCGGCGCTCGCTGAGCTGGCCGCCACCGAATGGGATTGCGGCGATGCAGACTTTCCGGCCACCAGTTTCCAGGTCTCCAATATCCACGGCGGGACGGGCGCGGATAACGTCATCCCTGGCGAGGTTGAGGTCTTGTTCAATTTCCGTTTCTCCCCCGTACTCACCGAGGAAAGATTGCGCACGCGTGTGGAGGAAATCCTGCAACGCCACGGCCTTGACTACCGCCTTGCCTGGAGCTTGTCGGGACAACCGTATCTAACGCGCGGGCGCACGCTCATCGAGGCGGTGCGCGCAGCCCTTCGTGCCGAACTCGGCATCGAGCCGGAACTGTCCACGAGCGGCGGCACCTCTGACGGCAGGTTCATCGCCCCGACCGGCGCCGAAGTGGTTGAACTCGGCCCGTCCAATGCCACCATCCATAAGGTCAACGAATGTGTACGTGTGGAGGAGCCGGAGCGGCTCGCCTGCGTTTATCTGCAGGTCATGGAAAATATTTTCACTAAAAATCAATAAGTTTTCATATTTATCTAAAAACTATTTTAATCTTAGCACCGAGAGCGCCCAGCACGGAGACGCGGCGGCTATACTCCAAAAGGCACGGGGAATGCGAATGAAGCGGGCGCAGTTCTACAAAACGGACTGGTTTATCGCCCTGCTGATCGGCCTATTCTTCGCCGCTGCCATGCTTAGCACCGCGCCGTTTCTCGAGCGCTTCGAATACCTGGCCTATGATGCGGCGGTGAGGCTCACGCCGCGCGGCACTGGCGAGGCGAGGAACATTGCCATCATCGCCATTGACGAAACCAGCATCGAGCAGCTCGGCCGCTGGCCGTGGCCGCGTAGCCGACTGGCGGGAATGATTGAGCACTTGGCCCGGGTGCAACCGAAGGCGATCGGCCTGCTGCTTCCACTTTCCGAACCGCAAATCGACCCCGGCCTCGCCTATATCCGAGAAATGCGCATGCACTTGGCGCGCGCCCAGGCCTTCAAGCGCCCGCAGTCCGCCGTGCTCGGCGGACTGCGGGCGCTTGCGCAGCAAGCGGAGAAGGCCATGGATGCCGACGGGACGCTAGCGCGCGCGCTGCCTCGCGTGCGCAGTAACCTCTACCTAGCGATGCAGTTCAAGCTTGGTGACCCGCACTCTCGTCCCGACGGCGCTGTCCTGCCAGAATTCGTGCAACGCCAACGCTTCGGCCAGATCATCAGCCGCTCGCTCGCATTCGATCCCCTGCGCGCGCAGCGGGCAATCTTTCCGCTCGCTGCATTCGGCGAGCAGGCTGCCGGTATCGGGCACCTTAACACTTTCACCGACAGCGACGGCAAGGTGCGCAGTACGGTGCTGGCGGTGGAATACAGCGGCGAATACTACCCTGCCCTGCCACTGCTACTCGCAGCACGCAGTCTCGACCTCGACCCGAGCGACATGGTGCTTGAGCTCGGTAGCGGTGTGCGACTCGGCATGTGGTATATCGAGACCGATGGGCAACTGCGCCTGCGTCACGGCTTCTACGCGTCCGACGAACGCGATCTGCCTTTCATTGTGTATTCCTTTTACGACGTGCTGGCACAGAAGGTCCCGGTCTCGGTGTTTCGCGATAAGCTTGTGTTGATCGGCGTGACCGCCCCTGGCGCCGGCGAGTTTTACGCGACACCGGTTTCGCCCGCCCTGTCGTCAGTGGAAATGACCGCCAACGCGGTGGCCGCCCTTCTGAACCGGGATTACTACACCCGCCCGGTCTGGTCGCCCTGGGTCGAGGCGGGCGCGTTCTTGTTCGTGCTGGTCTACCTGATGTTCGTCCTTCCGCACCTGAGAACTCGCCCCGCGATGGTGTTGCTTCTGTTATTGTTCTTCTCGTGCCTTGCGGCTGGCCAGTACCTCATGGCGAGCGAGCGTATCTGGCTCAAAAGCGTGTCGCCGGCGTTGTTGCTCCTCACCGGACACTTGGTAATCGGTACCAAGCGCTTGCTCCAAAGCGCGCGGCGCCAGGACGAGGCCGAGCTGGATTCGGTCCAGACCCACCGCCTGCTCGGGCTTGCCTACCAGAGCCAGGGGCAGCTCGATATGGCCATGGACAAGTTCCGCCGTCTGCCCGTGGATGAGTCAGTGCTGGAGCTGATTTACAACCTGGCACGCGACTTTGAGCGCAGGCGCGAGTTTAACAAGGCCGCGGCGGCCTACGATTACATCCTCGGGCACGACGCGAAGTTCCGTGACGCCGCCGAGCGCAAACGGCGCGCGGTACAGGCCGGCCACAGCGTATCGCTCGGCGCACGTATCACGCCCCGCGGCATCCTGATCCTTGAGGGTGGCAAGCATCCCACGCTCGGGCGCTACGAGGTGATCCAGGAGCTTGGCAAGGGTGCCATGGGGACGGTGTATCTGGGACGCGACCCAATGTTGAACCGTATGGTCGCCATCAAAGCCTTGGCGCTGTCCCAGGAGTTCGAGGCGGCGGAGCTGGACCAGGTCAAGGCGCGCTTCTTTCGCGAGGCCGAGATCGCGGGGCGGCTCAATCATCCCAACATCGTTACCATCTACGACGCCGGCGAGGAGCACGACCTCGCCTACATCGCGATGGAATACCTGCCGGGGAAGAACCTCGCGCACTACCTGGCCGGCGGCGAGCCCCTGCCGCTCACCTGGGTGCTCAACATTGGCATACGGGTAGCCGACGCGCTCGCCTACGCACACAAGAACGCCGTCGTGCACCGCGACATCAAGCCGGCCAACGTCATGTACAACGAGGGCGACGACACGCTTAAAATCACTGATTTTGGCATTGCTCGCATCACCGCCGCGAGTCGCACCCGGACGGGCGTCATCCTCGGCACGCCTTCTTATATGTCGCCCGAGCAGCTCACCGGCAGGCACGTCGACGGCCGCTCGGATCTGTTCTCGCTGGGCGTGATGCTGTTCGAATTGGTGACCGGCCAGCAGCCCTTCACCAGCGACTCGCTCGCCACCCTGATGTACCAGATCGCCAACCAGCGCCATCCCGATGTCTCTCAGCTGCGGCCGGACACCCCGCCCTGCCTGGGCAGGGTGATCAACCGCGCGCTGCAAAAGGACCCGAACCGGCGCTATGCGTGCGGCGATGAGATGCGCGCCGATCTCGAGCAGTGCCTAAAGCGCATCGCGCCGAACATGACTAAGGAGGGCAAGTACGCATGAGCGCGATCGAGATGGCGGGTCTGACCGATCCCGGCCGGGTGCGTCCTGAGAATGAAGATTCAATCGGGCTTGTTCCCGAGATCGGGCTGGCGGTGCTCGCCGACGGCATGGGCGGGCATCTTGCAGGGGAGGTCGCGAGCCGGCTAGCCGTCGAGGTGATCCGCCATGAGCTTGTCGAGGCGCTCTCACAGGCCACGCCGCCGCGCGCGGATGGCCAGCTACTCAGTGAGGCGATCCGCTGCGCGAACGCCGCGATCTACGAAACGGCGCGCACACGCCCAGAATGCTTCGGCATGGGCTCGACCGTTGTGGCGGTGCTGTTCCGCGACGAGAAAGTCTACTTTGCCCACGTCGGCGATTCGCGTCTGTATCGATATCGCACTGGCCGACTCGAGCCACTCACTCGGGACCACTCCGTCATCCAGGAGCTGGTCAACCGCGGTCTGCTAACCGAGCCAGAGGCGCGCGCGACTATTGCCAAGAACCTAGTAACCCGCGCGCTCGGTGTCGAGCCGAGCGTGGAAGTGGAGATCGGCGAGGAGGTCTTCCAGGACAACGATATCTTCCTGCTGTGTTCGGACGGACTTAACGACGTCCTGAACGACGATGAGATCGCCCGCCTGCTGGCGGAGCGCGGTGCAGACTTGATGGGTGCCGCCCGCGAGATGGTGAGGAACGCCAATGCGCGCGGCGGGCCAGACAATATTTCAGTCATCCTCACCCGGACCCGCGCCCCGTTCGGGCGTCGATCGGAGGAGGTTTCAAAGCTGCAAAATCGATTGCAACACGGCTAAATTAATTGCGTTCCCAGTTCTGTAACCGCGGCATTCCTGCCGCACTTTTCTGGTATAGGCTCAAACATGGCAAAGCTCATCATCAAAATTAACAATGAGGTTATAGACCACGTCGAACTGCGGCAGGGCGACATGAAGATTGGTCGCAAGCCGGGTTGCGACATTTTCCTGGACAATCTTTCCGTGAGCGGCGAACACGCCAATATCTTCACCATCGGCGAGGACTCCTTCATCCAGGACCTAAACAGCACCAACGGGACGTTCATTAACAACAAGCGCATCACCAAACATCATCTGCGCAATGGTGACGTCGTGACCGTGGGCAAGTACACCTTGGTGTACATGAGCGAGCCGGCCGGGACCCGAAGTGCAGACTTCGCCAAGACCGTGATCATCAACCCCATCGCGCGCGAGGAGCCACCGATCCCGCCCGCAACGTCCCATCCGACCGCCGTCGAACCTGCCTCGCGCAAGGGCGAGGTACGCCTGGGGGCACTCTATGTACTGTCTGGGGTCAACAGCGGCAAGCGCATTGACCTGACCAAGACTGTTACGAATCTCGGCAAAAACGGCCGGCGTGCCGGCACGATCACGCGCGACCACGACGGTTACCTCCTGGCGCCGGGTGCCGATGAGATCCCCAAACTCAACGGTCGTCCCGTACCGCCTGAGGGCGCGTTGCTCAAAAACGGGGACATCATCGAGGTGGCGGGCACCCGCCTGCAGTTTTATTTCAGGTGAGTTGCCTGTCACCCCCCCTAGTGGCGAGGAATCGTGATTTTTGCCACTCGCCACTCGCTATACTAGCTACTGATGTTATCGAGCGCCTCCTCCAGGCGGCGCACGCCGATCAGCTCGATCTCGGGCAGGTTCCGCTTGGGCAGGTTAGCACGCGGCAGGAGCGCGCGCCTGAAGCCGAGCTTGGCAGCCTCGCGCAGGCGTGCCTCGCCGCGCGCCACCGGCCGGACCTCACCCGCGAGCCCCACCTCGCCGAAGATCACGGTGTCGCGCCCGAGCGGGCGGTTGCGCAGGCTCGAGACGCAGGCAGCTAGCACTGCGAGGTCGGCGGCGGTCTCGGCGATGCGTACGCCGCCGACCACGTTCACGTACACGTCCTGGTCGTGGGTGGCGATACCGGCGTGCCGGTGCAACACGGCAAGCAGCATACTTAAGCGGTTGCTATCTAGCCCTACGCACACGCGCCGTGGGTTGGCGAGATGGCTCGTATCTACCAGTGCCTGCACCTCCACGAGCAGCGGGCGCGTGCCCTCCTGGGTGGCGAGCACCGCCGAGCCGGCCACCGCATCGCCCTGCCGGCTCAAAAACATCGCCGAGGGATTGGCCACCTCGCGCAAACCACCCTCGGTCATCACGAATACGCCGATCTCGTTGACCGCGCCGAAACGGTTCTTCATGGCCCGCACGATGCGGAATTGGCTGCCCGGATCGCCTTCGAAGTAGAGCACCGTGTCCACCATGTGCTCGAGCACGCGCGGACCGGCGAGCGCGCCCTCCTTCGTCACATGCCCCACGAGAAACACCGCCGTGCCAGACTGCTTGGCGAGACGCACGAGCTCGGCAGCACATTCGCGTACCTGGGCGACACTGCCGGGCGCGGACTGCAGCCACTTGGTGTAGAGCGTCTGGATGGAATCGATGACTACGATCTGCGGACGTTCGGCTTGGGCGGCAGCCAGGATATTCTCCAGGCGGTTCTCGGTGAGCAGCCGCACCTCCTCGCCCGACACTTCCAGGCGCCGGGCACGCAACGCGATCTGCTCGGCCGACTCTTCACCGCTCACGTACAGCACGCGCGCGTTACGGCTGTAGGCTGAAGCCGCCTGCAGCAACAGCGTGGACTTACCCACACCGGGGTCGCCGCCGATCAATACCACCGAGCCAAACACCAGCCCGCCGCCCAGCACACGGTCGAGCTCGGTGAGCCCGCTCGAGAGCCGGCTGACCGCTGCGGCCCGCGCGCTGGCGAGCGGCTGCACCGCGCCGGGCGCGGCGAGCAGACTCACCCCACCACGTGCCGTGGTCGGGTCACTGACGGCCTCGGAAAGCGTGTTCCAGGTCCCACAGCCCGGGCACTGCCCGACCCACTTGGGCGACTGGGCGCCGCACGCGTGGCAGATGTAGACCGATTTCGGCTTGGTCATGGCGTCGGATTCGCGAAGTGTGATTCGTCGATCCTGGATCGTAAACAATTGCGCAAATCGGGCGTCACGTGTCACGAATCACGCGCGGGACGCGCTCGGCCACGCGGCACAGTAACTCGTAGGCGATCGTACCGGCGCAGGCGGCGATCTCGTCCACTGGCAACCCCTCGCCCCACAGCACCACGCGGTCGCCGACAGCACTGTCCGGCACGGGGCGCAGATCGAGCGTTACCATGTCCATGGAGACCCGCCCGATGAGCGGCACACGCTTGCCGTTCACCAGCACCGGCGTGCCGCTACGTGCGTGGCGCGGGTAGCCGTCACCATAGCCGATCGCTGCCACCCCCACAGGCATGTCTTCCGGACACTCCCAGTCGCCGCCGTAGCCAATCCGCTCGCCCCGCCGCCGCCGGTGCACGGCGATGAGCGCCGTCTCGAGCGTCATGACAGGTTTCAGACCGAGCTCGCTAGCGCGCTGTCCGGCGAGCGGAGAGGCGCCGTAGAGCATCAGCCCCGGTCGCACCCAGTCGAGGTGGCTCGCCGGCCAAGCAAGCACGCCTGCCGAGTTGGCGAGACTGGCGGACAGTGCGCTCGCGCGCACCCACGGCAAGAAGCATTCGATCTGCCTGCGCGTAATTGGGTTCATCCTGTCGTCGGCGCAGGCTAGGTGCGACATGAGCCGAATCTCACCCACGTTCGCACAGGCACGCAGTCGGGCCAGGACCTGCTCAAACTCCTCGGGCGGAAAGCCGATGCGGTGCATGCCGGTGTCGAGCTTGAGCCAGACGTTGAGCGGGCGCACAACTGCGGCCGCTTCCAGGGCACGCACTTGCCATTCGTGATGCACGACCGGCTCGAGACCGTGCGCGGCCAGTTCCGGCAGCTCTGCGGTTTCGAAAAAACCTTCGAGCAGGCAGATCGGTTGCGTCGCGCCTGCCGCGCGCAACTGCAGGCCCTCCTCCAGACTGGCCACCCCGAAAGCGTCGGCCTCGGTGAGCACCGAGGCTGTCCAGGTGAGGCCGTGGCCGTAGCCGTTGGCTTTTACCACCGCCATGACCCGTGCATGGGAGGCACAAGCGCGTGTGCGCGCCAGATTGTGACGCAGGGCATGGGGATCGAGAAGCGCGCGCGCCGGCCGGCTCATGCAGAGATGGTCCTAATGCTTGAAAAGTGGAAAGTCAACGACTCCGATACGCGGGCCAGGAATATTCAAAAGCCGCTTTTTCGCCTCAGGCAACGCCGCCATCCTGCCGCGCGCGTGGGATCTTGGCGGTTCGAGGTTATTCACTCGTGTGTTTTTAAATAACTGCCGTCGTATGTCAGCGGGGTGTAGTTCTCAAAGCGCGTGTACTCGCCAAGGAAGGTGAGACGCACCTTGCCAGTGGGTCCGTTACGCTGCTTGCCGATGATGATCTCGGCCACACCCTTGTCCGGGCTGTCCTCGTTGTACACCTCATCGCGGTAGATAAACAAGATCAGATCTGCGTCCTGCTCAATGGCGCCCGACTCGCGCAGGTCCGACATCACCGGACGCTTGTCGGTGCGGCTCTCGAGACTGCGGTTGAGCTGACTCATGGCGATGAGCGGCACGTTGAGCTCCTTGGCCAAGCTCTTGAGCGCGCGCGTGATGTTCGAGATCTCCGTGGCGCGGTTTTCGATGGTCTCGGTGGACTGCATGAGTTGCAAGTAGTCCACGATCACGAGCCCGAGCCCATGCTCGCGCTTGATGCGTCGCGCGCGGGCGCGCAGCTCCATCGGTGTCAGCGCCGGAGTGTCGTCAATAAAAATCGGCGCTTCGCTAAGCAGGCTCACCGCCGAGGTAAGCCGCGGCCAGTCGTCGTCGGTGAGCCGGCCGGTACGCACTCGGTGGGCATTAATACGCCCGAGCGAGGCCATCATGCGCATGGCAAGCTGGCTGCCGGGCATTTCCATGGAGAACACCGCCACCGGCACCTTGTGCCCGACTGCGGCGTTCTCGGCGATGTTCATCGCCAGGCTCGTTTTCCCCATCGAGGGACGGCCGGCAATGATAATGAGATCGGAGGCCTGCAGCCCCGAGGTCATCTCGTCGAGGTCGGCGAAGCCAGTAGGCACGCCGGTGAGTGTGGAATTCGAGCGGTAGAGTTGATCTATGCGGTCAATCGCCTCGGATAGCAGCTTGTTGATAGGCAGAAAACCGCCCGACCCGCGCCCCTTTTCAGCAATGTCGAGGATGCGTTTCTCGGCGAGATCGAGCAGCTCCTCGGCGCTGCGCCCTTCGGGGTTGTAGGCCAGTTCGGAGATCTCGCCGGCCGCCTCAATGAGCCGACGCAGCACGGCGCGGCTTCTTACGATCTTCGCGTAGGCGGCGATGTTGGCAACGCCGGGGGCGTTATTGGCGAGCGAGCCGAGATAGGCGAGGCCGCCGGCGTTTTCCAGCTCGCCGGAGCGTTCGAGATATTCGGAGACGGTGATGACGTCGGCCGGAGCGGCCTCGGCAATAAGCGCGGCGATCGCCCGATAGATCAGACGATGCTCGCGACGGTAAAAGTCTTCGGCAGTGAGATGATCGGCGATGCGGTCCCAACTCGCATTATCGAGTAGCAAGGCACCGAGCAAGGACTGTTCCGCCTCGACAGATTGCGGTGGGACCCGGAGCGGCTCTGTCTGCACACTTCTCCGGGAGATGGCGCGCTCCTCCATTCGACCTCCCCCTTGACTCTGTGCTACGACCGGTCGTCGGCGTGAAAAATCTTCCACGGCCAGACGACATTCTATGCCTTACGACCGGTCCCCGCTACCAACACAAGCCGAGGAGGTGGGCAGATCAGACCTCTTTCTCGCCCAAAACCGAAACGGTGATCGTTAGATTGACCTCGGGATGAAGCGTGATTAGGACCTCGTGGTCGCCGAGATCTTTGATGGGACCCGCCGGCAGGTGCACCTCGGATTTCTCGAGCTCGAAGCCGACCGCCTTGGCCGCCTCGCAGATGTCACGCACCGTGACGGAGCCGAAGAGCTTGCCCTCCTCGCTCACCTTGCGCACGATCTGCACCGTGTAACCGCGCATCCGTTCCGCCCTGGCTTGGGCGCGTTCCAAAGCCTCCTTTTGGGACTTCTCCAGCTCGGCGCGACGCGCCTCGAACCTGGCACGGTTCTCGGCCGTGGCCGGCACGGCCTTGCCAGAGGGAATGAGGTAGTTGCGCGCGAAACCGGGCTTGACCTTCACCTCGTCGCCAAGGCCGCCCAGGTTGCGGATCTTCTCGAGCAGAATCACTTGCATCGTCGTTTCCCTTCGGCGCCCGTGCGCTCAGTGGCTATCACAATAAGGCAGCAACGCCAGGTAGCGCGCATACTTGATCGCGCGTGCGAGCTGGCGTTGGTAGCGAGCGCTGGTGCCGGTGTTGCGACTCGGGATGATACGCCCGGTCTCGGTAATGTACTGACGAAGTGTGGCGAGATCCTTGTAATCGATCTCTTCCACGCCCTCGACCGTGAATCGGCAGTATTTCTTGCGGCGGAAATAACGGGCCATCGTGGGCTTTCCTCGGATACCTTGTTCGGCCTCAGGACGCGGCGAAGGCAGCGCCACCCGCGGCGGCGTCGCTTCCACTCAGTGCCGGAGCTGGCTCGCGCTCGGCCAAACGCGATTCTTCCTGCTGCTTTTCCTTCAGCATCGGCGATGGCTCGGTCACCGCGCGTTTGCGCTGCAGGGTGAGGTGGCGCAGCACTGCGTCGCTGAAGCGGAATGCAGATTCTAGCTCACGCAAGGTCTCGAGCGTGCACTCGATATTCATGAGCACGTAATGGGCCTTGTGCACCTTATCGATGGTATAGGCGAGCTGGCGCCGGCCCCAGTCTTCGAGGCGGTGGATCTTGCCGCCACCGGATTCGATAAGCGCGCGATAGCGCTCGATCATCGCAGGGACTTGCTCGCTCTGGTCTGGATGGACCAGGAACACGATCTCGTAGTGACGCATTACATCTCCTCTCGGCTTGAACGACAGCCTCCCGCGCGCGCCGCCGGCGCACCCCTGCTTGTGGTCGTTTTTCGGGAGATAGCGCGGTGAGGCAAGGCTTTAAGCGATGGCCGATTCTAAGGGACCGGGCGGGGTTCGGCAAGGGGTAGCGTTGAACCGCTGCCTGTGCGCCGCTGGCGCAATGCCTCGAACAGACATACCCCAGCAGCCACCGAGACATTAAGGGCCGCCACGCTACCGACCATGGGAATGCGTACCAGGGCATCACAATGCTCACGCGTGAGCCGGCGCAGCCCCTGCTCTTCCCCGCCCATGACCAGCGCAAGTGGACCACGTAAGTCGCTCTCGTAGAGCACGCCCGGGGCATCGGCGGCAGTGCCGACAAGCCACAGGCCAGCCTCCTTTAGATCGCGCAGCGCCCTTGCCAAATTGGTCACCAGGAAAAACGGCAGCGTCTCGGCCGCTCCAGCTGCTGCACGGCGCGCGGCGGCTGAGAGCGGTGCTGTACGGTCGCGCGGCGCAAGTACGGCATGGGCGCCGGCCGCTTCCGCGGTACGCAGACAGGCGCCGAGATTGTGCGGATCCTGAACGCCGTCGAGTACAAGCAGTAACGGCTTCGGCGGCATCGCGGCCAAAAATGCCTCGAGCTCCTTCGCGCCGCGCACCTGCGTGGCGCGCAGCCGCGCGAGCACACCTTGGTGCACCACCCCCGCACCCAGCCGGTCGAGCGCAGCGCGCGGGGCGTAACGCAACCTGACGCCTGCTGCCTGTGCCGCCGCGCGCAGCGCCTGTGCGCGGCGGTCGGCGCGACCCTCAGCGAGCCATACGGTATCCACTTCGCCGGGGCGGTTCTTCAGGACGGCCAGCACCGCGTGCCAGCCACCCACCCACTGTGCACCGGTTGCGCTCATCGTGGCACGCGCCGCTTGCCGCGGCGCCGCACCCGGCCCAAGGGCTTCTTCGCCGAGGCCGCCACTGGCGGTATATCGGCCAGTTCGAAGTCTAGCTTGGCCTCGTCCAGGTCCACGCGGACCACACGCACGCGCAGCCTGTCGCCAAGCCGAAAGACGGCGCGCGTGCGCTCGCCGACCAGGCGATGGTGCACGGGGTCGTAGTGAAAATAATCGTTTCCGAGCGAGGTGATATGCACCAGTCCTTCCACGTACACCTCGGACAGCTCCACGAATAAGCCGAAGCTGGTCACCGCGCTAATGATGCCGTCGAACTCAGCGCCCACGTGTTCCATCATGTACTGCGCCTTGAGGAAGCGCACCGCTTCGCGTGTGGCCTCGTCCGCGCGCCGTTCGGTCATCGAACAGTGTGCCCCAATGCGCTCGACTGCCTCGTGCGCGAGCGGCGGTTTCTCCCCGGCTAACAGGCTTTTGATGGCGCGGTGCACGACGAGATCCGGGTAACGGCGGATAGGTGAGGTGAAGTGCGTATAGTGCGGGTAGCCGAGCGCAAAGTGCCCGATGTTGTCCGGGCTGTACACCGCCTGCGCGAGACTGCGCAGCAGTACCATCTGCACGAGCCGCGCGTCGGCTCGCTGCTGTACGGCCTTGAGCAGTTTAGCGTAGTGTCGCGCCTCGGGCTGGTCGCCACCGCCGAGCGTAAGCCCGAGCCCGGCGAGGAAATCCCGTAGGGCGGAAAGCTTTTCCGGGGCAGGTCTCTCGTGGATGCGAAACGGTGCCGGCACCTTGTGCTTGCGCAGGTACTCGGCGGCGCACACGTTCGCCGCGAGCATACACTCCTCGATCAGACGGTGGGCATCGTTTCGCTCGAGCGGGACGATCTTGCGGATCTTGCCGTGCTCATCGAACACGATGCGCGTCTCGGGCAGCTCGAAATCCACCGCCCCGCGCTTGAGCCGTTCGGCGTGCAGTGCCTGGTACAGGGCGTAGAGGTCTTCCAGATGCGGGACCAACGAGGCGTACTGATGGCGCAACGCCGCGTCGCGCTCGACTAGCAAACGCGCAGTGATCATGTAGGTCAGGCGCGCGTGCGAGCGCATCACGGCGTTAAAGAAACGATAACCACGCAGCCTGCCGGTAGGTGTGATGCGTATTTCGCAGGCCATGCACAAGCGGTCCACACCTGGGTTGAGCGAACACAGATGGTTCGAGAGCGGCTCGGGTAGCATCGGGACCACACGCCGCGGGAAATACACCGAGTTGCCGCGTGCAAGTGCCTCGCGGTCGATCGCGCTGCCCGGGCGCACGTAGTGCGAGACGTCGGCGATCGCCACGATCAGGCGGAAGCCTTTGCCGTCGCGCTCGGCGTACACAGCGTCGTCGAAGTCCCGTGCGTCCTCGCCGTCTATGGTTACCAGCGGAAGCCCGCGCAGGTCCTCTCGCCCACACTTGTCCTCCTGCGGCACCTCGGCGGGAAGCCGCTCGGCCTCTTTAAGTACATCCTGCGGCCAGACGTGCGGGATTTCGTGGGCGCGGATCGCCACCTCGGTCTCCATGCCGGGGGCGAGATGATCGCCCAGTACCTCGATGATACGACCGACTGCGAGCGTGCGGCGCGTGGGCGGCTCGACGAGCTCTGCGACTGCAATCTGTCCGTCGCGCGCACCGAGCTCGTCACCCGCCGGGATCACAATGTCCTGCGGCAGGCGCCGGTCACTCGGCGAGAGGTAACCCATTTTGTGCGCTGTCTTGTAGCGGCCGACGATTGTCTTGTGGGCGCGCTCCAGCACCTCGACGACGGCCGCCTCCTTGCGTCCGCGCGTGTCTATTCCGGTCACACGCACCAGTACGCGATCGCCGTTCATTACGCCGCGCATCGCGCGCGGGGGAATGAACAGATCCTCGCCGCCCCCCTCTGGCACGAGGAAACCGAAGCCATCCGGGTGTCCGATCACGCGTCCGGCAACCAGGTCCATGCGCTGCGGAATCCCGTACAGGCCACGGCGGTTACGCAGCAGTTGCGCGTCGCGCTCCATGGCGCACAGGCGGCGCGTAAGCACAGCGCGCTCGCGCTCGCCTTCGACGGCAAGTGTGGTGGCCAGTTCGTCGAACGACACTGGACGACCAACCCGGCGCAGCACCGCCAGGATGGTCTCCCGGCTCGCGAGGGGGAACTCGTAGCGTTCCGTCTCGCGCGCCGCGCTGGGATCGGTGAATGGCCCGGGTTTACGCGTTGACATAAAATCGCTCTGTCGGTAGATTCCTTCGCCCCGCCGGGGTGTATGCTCCGCGGCGGCAGCCTTGCCGAGGTGGCGGAATTGGTAGACGCGCTAGATTCAGGTTCTAGTGGGGCAACCCGTGGAGGTTCAAGTCCTCTCCTCGGTACCATTCCTGGCGGCAGCCGATAGCCTGCGGTTATCGGTTGCCTTTCCTTCCCGCGTTTTTATGTAATGCGCCGTGCCCCTCAATCAAAGGGGTGGCGCAAGATGATCGTCTCGCCGCGCTCGGCACCGGTGGAGATGATGTCGATGCGCGCTTCGGTGAGCTCCTCGATGCGCTCGAGATAGCGCTGGGCGTTGGCGGGCAGCTTGCGGAATTCACGAATGCCGAGCGTGGACTCCTTCCAACCCGGCAGCTCCTCGTACACAGGTTCGCAGCGCGAGAGCGCCTCGGCGTCGCTCGGCGGAGTCTGGCGCAGCTCGCCCTCGCAACGATAAGCGGTGCACACGCGCACGCTATCCAGGCCGTCGAGTACGTCTAGCTTGGTGATACAAAGCCCGCTGACGCCGTTCAGTTGAATCGCACGTCGCTGGATGACGGCGTCGAACCAGCCGCAGCGCCGTCGCCGCCCGGTGGTGGCACCGAACTCATTGCCGCGCTGCGAAAGGAACTCGCCCACCGCGCCGTTGAGCTCGGTTGGAAATGGCCCGGCACCCACGCGCGTAGTGTAGGCCTTGCTGACGCCAAGCACATAGTGCAGCCGGCCCGGGCCGATCCCGCTGCCGGTGGCGGCAGCTGCGGCGGTGGTGTTCGAGGACGTCACGAACGGATAGGTGCCATGGTCGATGTCGAGCAGCGTGCCCTGCGCCCCCTCGAAGAGCACCGGCCGGCCCTCGCGTACGTAGCGGTCGAGCAGGTCGGCCACATCCGCGACCATCGGGCGCAGGCGCTCGGCGAACGCGAGCGTCTCCTCGAGGGTGCGGGCGTAGTCCACCTTTTCGGCCTGAAAGTAATGTTCCAACGCGAAATTGTGATAGTCCATCACTTCGGCGAGCTGGTCGCGAAAACGCGCCGGGTCGAACAGATCAGCCACGCGCAGTCCGCGGCGCGCCACCTTGTCTTCGTAGGCTGGGCCTATGCCGCGCCCCGTGGTGCCGATCGCCTGTTTGCCGCGCTTTTTTTCACGCGCATGATCCAGCGCTACATGGTAAGGCAGGATAAGTGGGCAGGCCTCGCTCACGCCCAGCCGCTCACGCACCTCGATTCCGCTGCGTTCGAGCGCGTCCACCTCCTCGAACAGCGCCTGTGGCGACAGCACCACCCCGTTGCCGATCAGGCACATGACACCGCTGCGCAGAATACCGGAGGGGATGAGATGCAAAACGGTCTTGCGACCGCCGATAACGAGTGTGTGGCCGGCGTTATGTCCGCCCTGGAAGCGCACGACCGCATGCGCGCGCTCGGTGAGCAGATCCACGATCTTGCCTTTTCCCTCGTCTCCCCACTGCGTTCCGATGATGACAACGTTCTTGGCCATTATTGCGTTCTCCGCGTACAGCGGTCAAAGAAGCCAGCTTCGCATTCAATCATCGCACCGAGCTGCGCTGAATGCTGATCGCTGATTGCTAGGAAATTTTTTCCACGATCCAGCGATCGTTTTTCTTGACGAGACAACGGTCGCAGCCATAGTCGGCGGGTGTGGCACCGTCGTTTGGAAGACGTGCTACCACGCGCTCGCCCGATGCGCGCAAACGAGCGATCTCGCGCCGCAGCTCGGCATCGCCTTTATCCGGCGCCAGGATGCCCGCGATCGGCGCGCCGTGTGCCTTGGTACGCTTAAGCAGCGCGCGCAGGTCGGCACCGAATCCGGTCGCTGGGCGCGAGCGCCCGAACGCCCGGCCGATGCCATCGTAGCGGCCGCCTTTGGCAATGGCGCGCCCATGCCCTGGCACGAAGGCGGAGAACACCGCACCTGTGTAATAGTGGTAACCGCAGATCTCGGCGAGATCGAAATAGAGCGTAAGTGAGTCCGATTCGCGCGTGACCCGCTCTGCGAGCTGCTCGAGCTCATCGAGCGCCTGCGAGACCGCCACCGGCGCGCCTGCGAGACGCTGGCGCGCCTCGCCGAGCACCTCGGCTCCACCGTTTAGGTCGAGTAGCGCAAGCAGCCGCTCGCGCGCGGCAGATGGGGTGTTGTGCTCCGCGAGCAGTCCCGCGACTTCGCCACGCGCCTTGCGTTGCAGCGCGTCGAACAGCTCGGCCGCGGCCTCGGCTTCTAGCCCGGCCTCTGCGGCGAGCGACTTGAAGACGCCGACATGCCCGAGATCAATGTGGGCTTCACGCACACCGAGCAGGCGCAAAGTAGCGATCATGAGGGCGAGAATTTCGGCATCGGCCTCGATACCGGCGTAGCCGAACAGCTCGGCGCCGAGCTGTAGCGGCTCGCGCGTGCCGCCGAGCTCCTCTGGGCGCGTGCGAAGCACCGGCCCGAGGTAGCACAGACGCACGGGCGTGGTGCGCTTGAGGTAATGGGCATCGATGCGCGCCGCCTGCGGCGTCATGTCCGGGCGCACACCCATCAGGCGGCCGGAGAGCTGGTCGGTGAGCTTGAAGGTCTGCAGATCCAGATCGCGGCCGGTGCCGGTGAGCAGCGCCTCGAGGAACTCGATGAGCGGTGGCATCACCAGCTCGTAGCCCCAGGAGGCGAACAGATCGAGCACCGCCCGACGCGCCGCCTCAATGCGACGCGCCTCGTCGGGCAGGCACTCCTCAATGCCGTCGGGCAGCAGCCAGCGGTCTTTGTGGGTCATGGGTCAGAGGGTCGGGAGCCAGCGCAGGAGATAGAGCAGGATCAATCCGATCAGCATGCTGGTCAGCCCCGCGAAGCGCAGCTGCGCGTCGCTGAGCCTATCGAGTTCGGCCAATAGCCGGCGCAGGCTAGCGGGGCTCAGAAACGGCAGAATGCCCTCCAGTACCAAGAGCAAAGCCAGTGCCACCCCGAGATCCTGCCACATGCGCACGAAAGGCGATCACCGGTTCGGTTTCTTCATATACTTGAAGAAGTCCGAGCTTGGATCGACGATCAGGATATCGTCTTTGTCCCGGAAGACCTCCTTGTAAGCATTGAGACTGCGATAGAGCGTGAAGAATTCCGGCGCGCGGTTGTAGGCGCCGGCATAGATGGCAGTGGCGCGCGCATCGCCCTCGCCACGTATACGCTCGGCCTTGCGGTAGGCCTCGGCAAGCAGCACCTCGCGTTGACGCTCGGCGTCAGCGCGGATCTTCTCCGCTTCCTCGGCGCCCTGGGCGCGTAGCTCATTGGCGATGCGCGCCCGCTCGGCTTTCATACGCTGATAGACCGAGTGGCTCACCTCTTCGGGCAGGTCCACGCGTTGCAGGCGAACGTCCACAACGTCAATGCCGTACTTGCGCGCCTCACGGTTGGCATAGGCGGCGAGAATCTCCATGATTTTGTGCCGTTCGGTTGAGACAACATCCACGACGTTGCGCTTGCCGAATTCGTCGCGCAGACCGCTATTGACGATCTGCTCCAGACGTAACCGAGCCCCGGCTTCTTGACCGCCAACGGTAAGGTAGTAGCGGCGCGCATCGAGGATGCGCCACTTCACAAAGGAGTCCACGACGACGTATTTTTTCTCCTTGGTGAGAAATGGCTGGGGCTCGGCGTCCATGGTCAGGATACGCGCATCGAAACGGCGCACCTCATCCAGGAACGGCGCCTTGATGTGCAGACCCGGCGGGTCGTCGTGACGCAGGATCTGTCCGAAGCGCACGACGATGACCTTCTCGCGCTCATCAACGGTGTAAACCGATGCGTAGAGCGCAGCAAGAATGAGCAAGAGGATGGCGAACGAGGCGAGCAGTTTGTTCTGGCTCATGGACGCCCCTCCCGCTGACGCAGGTCGGTGCGCCGACGTGTCGTGTCACTGCGCAGCGCAGACGCCGCCTCCCTTTCCGGCTCCGCCGCCGTTGTGGCGGCTGTCGCAGATGAAGCCGGTAAAGCGCCTGGCACCAGCTTGTCGAGCGGCAGGTAGATCAGGTTATTGCCGGCCTTCTGGTCAATCAAGATGACTGTGCTGTTGTTCAGTACCTGTTCGATGGCCTCGATGTATAAGCGCTCGCGCGTGATGCTCGGGGCCTTGACGTACTCGCTCGCGACCTGCATAAAACGTCGCGCATCGCCCTCGGCGCGCGCCATCACGCTCGCCTTGTAGCCCTCGGCCTGCTGCACCAGGCGCGCGGCGGAGCCGCGCGCACGCGGGATGATGTCGTTGGCGTAGGCCTCCGCCTCTTTCACGAAGCGGTCCTTGTCCTCGCGCGCCTTGACCGCATCGTCGAAGGCCGGCTTGACTTCCTCGGGTGGTTGGGCACGCTGGGTCTCGACTCGCACGATGTGAATGCCGGACTGATAGCGGTCTAGGATTTGCTGCAACAGTTCTTGCGCCTGCTGGGAGATCTGCTCACGGCCTTCGGTGAGAGCGAAATCAAGCGTGCTCTTGCCGACCACCTCGCGGACCGCTGATTCGGTCGCCTGGGCGATAGTAGTCTCCACATCGCGCACGTTGAAGAGATAATCGGCCGGATCCTTGATTTTGTACTGCACGGCGAACTCGATGTCTATGATGTTCTCATCACCGGTCAACATCAGCGCCTCTTTCGGCACGCGGGTCTTGCTGCCGGTGCGCGGATTGGAGCGGTAGCCGATCTCGATCGGGTAGATGCGGTCCACATTCACCTTCTCGACCGATTCAAAGGGGAAAGGCAGGTGCCAATGCAGTCCGGCATCGGTCACTTCGGTCTTCTTGCCAAAGCGCAATACGACACCCTGCTCTCCTTGCTGTACGATGTAGAAACCGGACAGCAACCAGAGCCCGAGGGCGACAAAGACGATCAACCCCGCGCCGAAACCGCCGCCGTGTGGAAGACGCCATTCACCGCCGCCCCCGCCGCGGCGGCCAAACAGACCGCTCAGCCGGCGCTGGAGACGGCGGACGAGTTCATCGAGATCTGCCGGCCCCTGACCACCACCGGCTTTGTGCCTCCCCCCCCAAGGGTCCCGATCCCCCGAGCCGGGTTCGTTCCAAGCCACGTGCGCTCCTTCAATGATTCTTTCAAAAAGAAGGATTGAAAAATCGAAAGGGCGGCATTTTAGGAGAGTGAGGCCATGGGGGCAAGGACGGCGTCAGGTTCGTCATCGATCAAGAAGTGGGGATGAAAATCGGGCTGGCGCGTGAGCCAGGCGAGCTGATCCGGGCGAAGCTGCACCTCAATGAGCCAATCGCCCCCCGTGGTGATGGTCTCATGCCGTACATCGAGACGCTCGTACACACACGCGCGCAACCGCCCGGCCGAGGGCGGCAGTCGCAGCCGCCGCGGGTACAGCCAGCGGCGGTAATGCTCGGCAATCGCATCTGCGAGCAGGTCGAGCCCCATACCGGTCTGTGCGGAAATCCACACCCGCAGCTGGCCGTGACCGTCTCGCTCCAGGCGCGCCGCCTCGCCGGTGAGGTCTGTCTTGTTGAACACCACAATCTGCGGAATATGCTGCGCGCCGATCTCGCGCAACACCTCGTTGACACACTGCATCTGCTCGAGGCGTTCGGGATGGCTAGAATCCACAACATGCAACAGCAGATCGGCCTCTTTCACCTCCTCGAGTGTTGACTGGAAGGCAGCCACCAGGTTGTGTGGAAGATGGCGGATGAAGCCGACGGTGTCGGCCAGGATGATCGGGATATTGCCCGGCAGCCGGATACGCCGCATGGTCGGGTCGAGCGTGGCAAACAACTGGTCGGCGGCGTAGACCGAGGCGTGCGTCAGGCAGTTGAAGAGTGAGGATTTGCCGGCATTCGTGTAGCCGACCAGGGATACAGTCGGGATCGGCACGCGCCGTCGGGCCTGACGGCGGTTGCGCCGCTGGAGCTGCACCTGTGCGAGGCGCTCGTTAAGTTTCTTGATACGGTCGCGGATCAGGCGCCGGTCGGTCTCGAGCTGGGTCTCGCCCGGACCGCGCAATCCGATGCCACCCTTTTGCCGCTCGAGGTGCGTCCAGCCGCGCACCAGACGTGTGGCCAGGTGGCGGAGCTGCGCGAGCTCGACCTGCAGCTTGCCTTCGTGGGTGCGGGCGCGCTGCGCAAAAATGTCGAGGATGAGCCCGGTGCGATCCAGCACGCGGCAGCCGACTGCGCGCGCGAGGTTGCGTTCCTGGGTGGGGGAAAGGCGGTGATTGACGAGCACGAGATTCGCCTGTGTCTGGGCAACCGCGCTACGGATCTCCTCGACCTTGCCGCGGCCCACGAACGTAGCCGCGTGCGGTTTCGGCCGGCTGCCCACGACGACACCGCAGACCTCAGCCCCGGCCGAGGCGGCCAGCAAGCGCAATTCTTCGAGATCCTCTTGCTCAGCACCGCCCTCGGTCAGGCGCAGATGCACAAGCAGTGCACGCTGCGCCGTTCCGGTTGCGGTAGCGGATTTATTGGCTTTCGGATCCCCTTGTGTCGGACTCGGATGTCTCAAAATGCAGTTTGATCGGACGGCTAGGCACGACCGTGGAAATGGCGTGCTTGTAAATCATCTGGCTGACTGTGTTCTTAAGCAGCACGACGAACTGGTCGAACGATTCGATCTGGCCTTGCAGCTTGATCCCGTTTACCAGAAAGATAGACACCGGCACGCGCTCCTTGCGCAGCGTATTGAGGAAAGGGTCTTGCAGCGCTTGCCCTTTTTGTTGGCTCATAACTGTTTCTCCTGTTTTTTATAGTGAGGCCTGCTTTCTCGCCGCTACGGCGAGATGCGGGCCGCTCATTAGACCCGTTCTTCACTAGTATAACCCCATCGTCTAGGAATGTATGGGGATTTCCCTAAGATATGCCTGGCATGCCTGTATCGGGAGATGCTCGCGAACCTCTATCCTATGCAAGCCCGGATAGCGGCGCAGCCACGTGAGCTGCCGCTTTGCGAGCTGGCGTGTCGCGGCGATCGCCGCGTCGATCATTTCATTATAGTTGATTTTCCCAGTCAAGTATTCCCAGACCTGGCGGTAATTGACCGTACGCATCGCAGGCTGCGCGAGGCTCAGATCGCCACGCCGATACAAGATTTTGACCTCTTCGATCAGGCCCTGTTCCAACATCTCCCGGAAGCGTTGGGCAATGCGTCTGTGTAGCCGCGCGCGGTCCTCGGGAATAAGCGCGAGCTTAAGGAAGCGGTAGGGCGGCGGCGTCCGGCTGCCGCACGTAAGCCTACTCGGCGGCTGGCCGGTGAGCGTAAGAATCTCGAGCGCACGCTGGATGCGTTGCGCATCATGGGGATGTAACCGCGCAGCCGTCTGCGGATCGGCGCGGGCGAGCCGGGCGTGCAAGGCCGGCCAGCCGAGCCGTTCGGCCTCCTCGCGCAGGCGCGCCCGCAACTTCGGGTCGGCTGCAGGCAAGGCCGAAAGGCCGAACTCCAGGACATGGAAATAAAACATCGTTCCTCCGACGAGAAGTGGAATCTTCCCTTGACGGGTGATCGATTCCATCTCACGCAGCGCATCAATGCGGAACTCGGCCGCCGAATAACACTCGGCCGGGTCACGGATATCAACAAGGTGGTGCGGCACGCGCGAGCGCTCCTGCAGGGTTGGCTTCGCAGTGCCGATGTCCATGTTGCGGTAGACCTGCGAGGCGTCCACGCTCACGATCTCCACCGGCAGTTGCTCGGCGAGCACGAGCGCTAGCGCGGTCTTTCCGATTGCAGTCGGGCCCATCAGGCAAATCGCCAGGGGCATTGTGGTACGCGTCACCTCAGGCACGGAGGTTGGCAAGGCGCGAGAAAAACCAGACATGGCAACAAACCGATGGGGCATATTGTGCGGCACATCTTGTCTCGTTGCTCGCCTGTTGTGTATCTGGCGCTTATTTTTCCGGCCGCATGTGTGGGAACAACAACACGTCACGGATCGATGGCGAGTCGGTGAAAAGCATTACCAGCCGGTCTATGCCGATGCCCTCGCCGGCCGTGGGCGGCATGCCGTGCTCGAGCGCGCGGATATAGTCTTCATCGAAGGGCATGGCCTCTTCGTCGCCGGCAGCGCGCTGCGCGAGCTGCGCCCGGAAGCGCTCTGCTTGGTCCTCGGCGTCGTTGAGTTCGGTGAAGCCGTTGGCAATCTCGTAGCCACCCACGAACAGCTCGAAGCGGTCGGTTACCGTCGGGTCGTGGTCATTGCGGCGCGCAAGCGGCGATACCTCGGTGGGATATTCAGTGATGAAGGTCGGGTCGCGTAGTCGGTCCTCAACGGTCTTCTCGAAGATCTCGAGAAGGATCTTGCCGGGTCCATAGGTCGGCTTGAGCGGGAGCTTGAGCCGCGCGGCATAGGCACGCAGGAACGCAGAATCATCGAACTTGTCTTTCGGCAGCTGCGGGTTGAATCGGTGTATGGCCTCGCGGAAGGAGAGCCGCGTGAATGGCCGGGCGAAGTCATATTCCTCGCCCTGGTAGTGCACCGTGGTGGTACCGAGCACCTCGCGAGCAAGGCCGCGTAGCAATTCCTCGGTCAGGTCCATGAGGTCGTGGTAATCCGCATACGCCTGGTAAAACTCGAGCATAGTGAACTCGGGGTTGTGGCGTGTCGAGACCCCCTCATTGCGGAAGTTACGGTTGATCTCGTAGACCTTCTCGAAGCCGCCCACCACCAGGCGCTTGAGGTAGAGCTCAGGTGCGATGCGCAGGTAGAGCTGTATGTCGAGGGCGTGGTGGTGCGTGACAAATGGGCGTGCGGCCGCACCGCCTGCCAGTGCCTGCATCATCGGGGTTTCGACTTCGAGAAAGCCGCGCTCGTCGAGAAACCGGCGAATGAAGCGCACGATCCGGGTGCGCGTGACAAAGGTCCTGCGCGAGACCTCGTTCATGATGAGATCAAGGTAGCGCTGGCGGTAGCGCATCTCGGTGTCCGCAAGCCCGTGGAACTTGGACGGCAACGGGCGCAGTGCCTTGGTGAGCAAACGCAGTTCGTCCACCTTGACAGATAGCTCGCCGGTCCTAGTCTTAAACAGCATGCCCTCGGCGCCGAGGATGTCGCCGAGATCCCAGTCCATGAACTCCTCGTAGCGCTCCTTCAAAAGATCTTTCGTCAGGTAGAGCTGGATGCGCCCGGACATATCTTGGAGGTGGGCGAAACTCGCTCTTCCCATGATGCGGCGGGTCATCATGCGCCCGGCGACCTTGACGCGCACGGAATGGATGTCGAACCAGGTTGGTTCTTTGTCGCCGTACTCCGCATGAAGCTCGCCGGCCACGACGTTGCGCTTGAAGTCGCTCGGGTAAGCGATGCCGCGTTCGCGCAGCCGTGCAAGCTTCTGGCGGCGCTGAGCGATCTGTTCGTTCTCGTCGCGCGGCGAGTCAGCGTACGGATGGGGGGGCGGCGAGTTTTTTTTCATGTTCGGCTTAATGCCTGCCGACCCCTTGCTTGAGGCTGGCAAGAATGAAATCGTCAAGCCCGCCGTCCAGGACAGCCAGCGGGTTGCCCGATTCCACACCGGTGCGCAGGTCCTTGACGCGCGACTGATCGAGCACGTACGAACGAATCTGGTGGCCCCACTCGATGTCGGTCTTGGCATCTTCGAGCCTCTGCTTTGCCTCGCGGCGCCGCTGCAGTTCGAGCTCATAGAGCCGCGACTTGAGCATGTCCATGGCCATGGCGCGGTTGCGGTGCTGGGAACGGTCGCTCTGGCACTGCACCACGATGCCGGTCGGCAGGTGCGTGATGCGCACCGCCGAGTCGGTACGGTTGACGTGCTGGCCGCCTGCCCCGCTGGCGCGGTAGGTATCTATGCGCAGCTCGGCGGGGTTGATGTCCACCATGATGTTCTCGTCTGCCTCGGGATAGACGAATACCGAGGCGAATGAGGTATGTCGGCGATGGCCAGCATCGAACGGTGACTTGCGCACCAAGCGGTGCACGCCCGTCTCAGTGCGCAGCCAGCCATAAGCATACGGCCCTTCGAATTTGACCGTGGCGCTCTTGATGCCCGCGATTTCACCCTCGGACAGCTCGATGATCTCGGTCTTAAAGCCGTGTCGCTCACCCCACATCAAATACATGCGCAGCAGCATGCTGGCCCAGTCTTGCGCCTCGGTGCCGCCCGCCCCGGCCTGGATTTCCATGAAGGCGTTGCGTGCGTCCATTTCGCCAGCGAACATTTGTTCAAACTCAAGCTCGTCCACGCGTCGCGCGAGCGTCTCGAGGTCCGCGGCGACCGAGGTAACTAGCGCTTCGTCACCCTCCTCGTGCGCGAGCTCGATGAGCTCGCGGGCCTCGCGCAGCTGTTCGCCCAGCTTGCCGAGGCGGTCGATCTCCTCCTCCAGACGCGCGCGCTCCCGTCCTAACTCCTGGGCGCGCTGGCGGTCCTGCCAGATGTCGGGCCGCTCCAGCTCACGCTGGACCTCGTTCAGCCGGCGCTGCTTGCTTTCGTAGTCAAAGACACCTCCGTAGCTCGATGTAACGTCTCTCGAGCGTCTCCAGCCGGCTGAGCGGGGGGCCGAGTGCTTCTTGCAGTTTGGCCGATTCCATCTTCACAACAGTCAAAATTTTATTTTATATCAATCTTTCAATGTCTTATATGCTATCCCGCATCAATAACTTTATTCCAATGATAGTCCGAGCACTTCATGAATCAGACGCTTGATGAGCTTGTAGAGCTCCGGCGCCTCGACATCTATCACCCTTTCCAGCACCCAGCGGTTGTCAGTCGTTGCCATGGCCTCTGACGCCTTCTCTCCCAAGTAGCGCAGACAGGCGTAGCTCGGCCCCTGCTCGGCGAATGCAAACTCGGCGTAATCGCTCAGCCGCTCGTTCAAGGTCTGGATGAAGGGGCGATGGTAATCGCCCGGGCCATGCGACTCGCTCAGATTGTCCTGGAAGAGCCGGGCGAGCTGGCCACCCAGCGCATTGATGAAACGAGCGCGGTCCTCCTCGGGAAGCTTGCCGTACACCAGTCGGTCTGCCACCTGCACCAGGAAGGCCATCAGCTCTGCCATGAGCGCGGCCACCTGCGAATCGGAGCCAAGCGGGTAGCCTTCTTGCTCCATCCGACGGCAGGTGTTCTGGGCGATACGCCAGACGTTGGCGGCGACCACGCTCGCGCGCTGCTCAAGGGTTTTGGGACCCCTGGTGCGGAATCGGGTTTTCATGCGCAGGGCCACGGTCTTCTTCCCCTAAAGCGAAGCGGCAATAGTATATGATTCCACCGCACCAAGCACACGCGTTGCCCCCCACACACTTGTGCGACTCTGGCAGAATGCGCATGTAACCCAAGCGTTGAGGTGCACAGATGCGCGACATGAACATGGAGCTCTCGAGCGGCATCGCCGCTTTCGAGGGCAAACATTTCGCCAAGGCCATGCAGCTCCTCTCCCCGCTCGCCGAACAGGGCGAGCCGCAGGCCCAGTACCGTCTGGCCGTTATGTACCAGAACGGCCTGGGCGTGGTACGCAACGAGCAGATGGCCTACAAATGGATGCGCGCGGCCGCCGAGGCCGGCTACGCGCTCGCCCAGCATGGCCTGGGCTTCATGTACCTGCAAGGCGAGTGTGTCGAGAAAAACCTGGCCGAGGCAGCGAAGTGGTTCCGTGCGGCCGCTGAACAGGGACTGGCGGGCTCGCAGATGACGCTCGCGATGCTCTACGAACAGGGATTGGGAGTGGAGAAGAACGAAACGGAAGCGAAGCGTTGGTACGAGATGGCGAACCGCGGCGGTTGATCACCGCAGTTCGCCTTCACGACGAGGCTCATCACTTGCTGGTCCAGGCCGAGTAGCCATCGGTCTTGCCGGCATAGCCGTCGGCATAGCCAGCCTCGTAGGCCTTGGTCAGGCGCTGAACTTCGCGTTTGGGATTGTGCAGGAAGCCACACGCCCAGCCGTTGATGTACTCGCGGTCCACGCCCGCTTTCTCCATCTTGTCAATGGTTTCATAATAAATCTGATTCATGGAATCACGACTCCTGAGTTGATGAACCGAGATATCGTTTAGTAGTTAGGCACATAGTTTACGGGTTGGAGGCGGTTTTTCAATTCTGAGGAGTGGTAGCCGCCCTAGCGCGACGGCCCACAGTATAGCGCAGTCGGGTGGGCCCGAGCGGCGCGTCGCGCTCCAGCCATGCGAGATGCAAGTTTCCCGCTGCATCGAGGGCGAGCACCGGGTCGGACTGTATGCCCGCTCCGCTCGCCCCGGGCACCGCCAGATCTTCGCTCCATCCCGAGGCTGTAGGCCAGGACAACCAGACGTCCTCAGTACCATCCCGGTCGTCGTCCCAAGCGACCGCAATCGTGCCGGTGGCGTCGGCGGCGAGTGAGGCATGCCACTGGCTGATGTTGTTGCCGAACTCGTCCTGTACCTTTTCGTTCGCTCCAAAGTGCGCGCCTGCGTCCGTGCTGAACGCGGCATAGACGTCGTAGCCGACGGCCAGCTCGCGCTTGTCAAGCCATGCCGCTGCTACTCCCCGGGGTCCGTGCGCCGCCAGGCTGACCCGCATGACGCCACTGCCCTTGCCGTATGGGCCCGGGGGTGGGATCTCATTGAGGATCGCTGAAGGGCCGAAGCGGCGACCATCTTTCGCGTGGGCGTAGTAGAGCACCGTGTGCCCGTGCCGACGGTCCTCCCAGGCGACCGTGACCTGTCGGCCGACGATTGCGACGGCAGGATAGAGTTGTTCGGCCGACACGGGATCGGGCGCGATTGGCTCGGCCGCCAGTTGCACGCTTTCTGTAGTGCGGTCCAACGCGAGCGGCGCCATGTAGATACGGCCATGATTGCCCCGTCGCTGAACCCACACCGCGACGATCGAGTCCGGCGACGATGCCGCCAGGCTCGCCTGCGAACTGTCAGGCATGGCAAGTGGCGCAGCCGGCCCCACGCCGCCCGGACCGGCCACACGCGCCCACACGGCCCCGTCCTGTTCCCAGGCAACGACGAATTTACCGCCTTGGATCCCGGCAATCACCGGCTCATAGGCCACCCTGCCCGTGCTTAGCTGGACCGGCGCCGTAAAGCGGTCCTGGTCGAGATTTCGGAATGCGGCATAGACCTGTGCATTGCCGTGGTGATTGTCTTCCCAGACCAGGCCAACAACCGAGTCCGAGACGGCGAGGTTCTTGCGTCCGGACGATTCAAGATGATGGAACACACCCGCGCGTGCCGCCGAGACCTCGATGGGCGGCGCGAACTCCCAAGATGCTGCGGCGGTGGCTGCCGGAACGGTCGACAACAACAGAACGGCGACGCGCGGCGGGATCACGGCTGCTCGGCGAGAAACGACCGCAGGTCCTTCTGGCGGTAGATCCCATCATGCACAAAACGGTCGTAGAGCAGAAAATCGCGCGCCGCCTGCACCCCAGGCACACGCAGGATCATCGTCCCGTTCGGCTCGAGAAACGCGAACACCGGGGTCGCAAGGATGCGCAGCTGTGCCGCGAGTGCCATCTCGGTCAGGCGCTCCCCAGTCGGAAGTTGCAGGCGCCGGCCGCTCTCGGTGTCCACGTACACCAATACGTAGTGCGCGGTGTAGCGCTCCTTGACCCGGGGATCGGCGAATGCCTCTTTGTTGGTCTTTTCACACCACCCGCAGCCCTGCCGCCCGAAGTAAAGAAATAAATGCCGTGCGCTCCGCTGGGCCTCCCGCAGCCCCTCGTCGTAGGCCATGAAGGGATAGCCATGCGGGGGCTCGGCCTGGCCAGGGACCGTGACCAGGAAGAGGAGGACGAGCGCCCCGCTTAAACGCGCACAAACCCGCACAATCTGTCGGCTGGTTTCAGGGAAGAAGGAGCGCATATACTAAAAATATACACTCGGTGTCTTGTCCGCCATGTGGAATCTCGGCCAACTGGCCAGCACCGTACAAAAAAACTGTCACATCTCCGACGCCCGCCACGCCGGTGACCTGACGCTGTGTGTGTTTCTGTCCAAAATGCGCGAGTTTTATCGCTGGGAGCACGACATCCCCTTCTCGGCACAGATCCCCAAGGAGGCGGTGAGCGAGTGGCTGCGCGAGCGCGAGCAGGTTTGGGAACGTCTGGCTGCAGGCAGCTTCGAGCACCTGGCGCTCGAGAACGGTGTGTACGATCCTTTTGAGGTCGAGGCGGTCAACCGCGAGCTGCTACCGCGCGGGTGCGTGTACGGGGGCGGCTACGGCCGCGCGGGCAAACCGATCTTCTTTCTCGCCCAGCTCGCACGCACCGAGCGCCGTGGCAATTGCACCGTATACGTCTCGACCTGCGAGTACGCGCGCGATCTCGAGGCGCCGCCGGCGATGCTCCAGGGACGGACCGTTTACGTACGCCAGGAATCGGTGCGTCGCTTCCTGTGGGAGAAAATCGAGGACTGGCGCTGGAACCGCAAAACCGGCCCGATGCAGGAGGCGCTGGCCGCCTACGGGTTTCGCGACGACGAGCTCGACGCCTCGCTCGAGCGTATGACCGAGCAGGAAACCGAGACCATGATCCTGCACGAACTGGGCGAGGCGCGCGCCGGTGAACTGCTCGGGCCGGGGTGGGAACCCCTGCTCGCCTCGCTTGCGCACTCGCGCTTTGAGCCCGTCACACGTGCCGTACGCGACCTGCTCGCCGACTGCCTGAGTACCTTGCCTGAGCTGCTCGCACGTGACACACGTGGCGCGTTGCACTTCTATTTCGCCACGTTCAGCGGATTGCGCCGCGAGCTTTTTCCCGAGCTGCTAGCGGCCTACCACCGCTGGGTAGACGGCGATCCGGCGACACTGGCGCGCCTCGTCCGCACGGGAGCGCAGCGCTGGGAGGAGACAGCACAGGAATTGCTGACGCTCTATCGCCAGCACGGGTTTGATTTCGCGGCGCTCGAAAAGAAGCTGGACTCGATCCACTGCCTGTCCTAGCTGACTCTCATTCGAACCCCCTCAATTTACTGACGACGTTCCACCCGCTCACTGTCGGACAACGGTCATGAAACTCGATATCTTCGTCGCTGACCGCCACCATCGCCTTGACGTTCCACCGGATGTGCTCGAGGACGGCGAGGCGTTCTTTCGCAGAATGGACGAGGACATGGACCGCGGCTGGCAGATGGGGCCGGACTTCGTCGAGCATCCAAACCGGCTGCAGCGCTGCCAGATCGCCGCCACGCGCCTGCTCAACGCACTTGCTACCGCCCGCGAGGCCTCGGTGATGCTTATGGCGGGTTACATTCTCACGCGCCTGCCCGGGGTGACCGGCGTGCACATAGACACCACCGGCGACATGACGCAGACACAGTTCATCTTTGACCGCGGGGCCGGCATGGCGGAGCAGGCCACCGTCGTGCTTGCCGCTGAGGCGGCGGTGCAGAAGGTCGCGAAGCGACTCAGCAAGCGCGAGGCCCTTGAACAGGCTGGCAAGGAGGTCAGCAAGGTCTACCGGGCTGGCATGGGCTATCGCTTCGCCGTGCTTGACCGCGCGAGCGGTCAGTGGACAGAGTCGGCATTGCTCGACGACGAGCGTGAAGCGAACGAAGCACGTATGCTGGCCTTCCGCCGTCGCTACGAAGAATTGCTCGCCGCCGATACTAAGAGCGGCGAGGCGGCATCTGCCGATGCGTCGAACAGCCCGAGCAGATCGCCGAGCGCGTGACATCCCCGCTACAAGGTCTTGAGCACCGCGGGTCTTCTACCCATCGATTCCCCGAAGGTAATGAACGAGCCCTACACCCTGCGCGAGGTCAAGCCGCTTAGTTTCATCTACGAGATCCCGCACGCGCTACCGCGTGACGTCTGCCGTGAACTGATCCGCCGCTTCGAGGAAAAGACTGAACAACAGTATCCCGGGCGCATTGGCTTGACTCAGGTCGAGGAAGCGTCTGTCAAGAAAAGCACCGATCTCTACATTAGCGGCCGGCCCGACTGGCAGGACCTCGACGCGATGCTGCGCCAGTCGCTGGGACGCGCTTTGTACGAGATCGCGCAGCGCTTTCCATTCTTCGCCGTCAACCGCTTCAAGGATCTTGGCTACAACCTGCAGCGCTACCGTCCGGGCGAGTATTACCACTGGCACGTGGACACTGGGCCGGGCGAGTTCATGACCCGCCAGCTCGTCGCGCTCTGGTACCTGAACGACGTGCCGGGCCCGGGCGGCGAGACCGAGTTCGCATTGCAGGCGGTAAAGGTCGGGCCCGAGGAAGGCAAGCTCGTGCTGTTCCCGCCCTTCTGGACGCATATTCACCGCGCCGCCGTTCTAGAGAAGGGCGTGAAGTATATCGCCACCACCTGGGTATGCTTTGCCTAGTACGCAGGAGGTTGGGGCTCGGCGCGACGGAAAGCCCATTCTGCGTCAGTTATTCTGAACCTCTACGGTAGTCTCGGGCCTCGCACACGAGCATAAAACTGTGCTCGCGCTCGCCTTTTTAACCGTCGTCTGTGTCCTCACCTACAGCTTCGAGATCGTATTCGGCTTGGCCGGCACGATCCTGATGCTGCCGGTGTTGAGTCTACTCTACGACACCAAGACGCTAGTGGTTTACTCGTGTCTGCCGCAGATCATGGTCGGCGTCATCGGGCTTACGCGCTCGCCGCGCACGGTGCGCCCGCGGGTGTTGGGCGGGATGCTGGCGGCCGCCGCGCTCGGTGCCGTCGCGGGGCTCGTGATTTTCTATGTTCTGCCCGAAGCGTTGTTTCGCATTTTGCTGGCCACGGTTGTCGTGCTCTTCGGACTGTACCTGGTGGCCGCACCCGGGCGGTTGAGGTTTACGGCTGCCGTGGCGCGCGCACTCGATGTGCTCGCCGGTGCCTCGCAAGCGCTCTTCGGTATCAGCGGGCCGATCGCCATGACGCGCCTGCTCGGTACCTTCCGCGACAAACTCGTGGTGCGCAACTACGCGCTTGCCTTTTTTCTGTCGCTGAATTTTCTCCGCGCCGGTGTCTACGTTGTAAACGGCACGATCACCTCCGAAATCGCCATTATGATGGCGGCGAGCGCGCCGGTGCTGGCGGTGGCGTTGTGGTACGCCAATTCCCTGCATTTCCGTGTGCACGAGGCACGCTTTCGGCGCGTGGTGGCGTGGATGATTCTGCTCGGCGGACTGACGTTGCTCTGGCCCTAGGGGTGTTTCCCCCACGTTTCCCGCTACTTTTCGCGGTTTCCCATCCGCTCGGGCTATAATCGCGCCGTCCTGAGACATAACCGAAAACGTGTGGACAGCTCATACCTGCGCGTGGCGGACGTTACCGATCTGCCCCTCGGCAAGATGATGCGCATCGACATCGGCACGCGCCGAATCCTGCTCGCTAACGTCGGCGGCGAGCCCCTGGCGGCGGCCGACGCCTGTACACAAGAAGGAAGCATCGCTGTTTCGGGGCAGCCTGCGGGGTGAGTTCGTCAAGTGCCCGCTGCACGGCAGTCGCTTCGGTCTTTGCACCAGCAAGGCGCTCGAGGAGCCGGCCACGGAGAACCTGCGTATCTATCGGGTACGCGTCGAAAACGGCGGGGCTATGTCTATCTCGACGACTAGCGTAGACTAGGGCGCTGGCATCATCACGAACGATCCGCAGGCGCTGATGCGCTTCATGATCCTTCGCATTGCTACCGGTCACGAGCTGAGCAAAGACATTTCGCGCGAAGAGGCCTGCGCCGCCATGCAATTGATCCTGCAGGGTCGGGTGAATCCAGTCCAGGCCGGGATCTTTCTTCTCGCGCTGCGCATGAAGCGCGAGACCGACGACGAGAACAAGGGCATCCTCGACGCCCTTTGCGCGGTCACCGCGACCGTCACCGCTTCGGTGGACAAGCCGATTGACGTGACCGACCCGTACGACAGCTACAACCGTTCGCATCCGGCCTCGCCCTTTCTGCCGGCGCTGTTCGTCGCCTGCAGCATTTTGGCGGTCTTGCACGGGGTCGAGCGCGTTGGGCCGAAGTTTGGCGTCACGCTCCGTCAAGTGCTGCGCGCAGTGGGACTGATCGTGGATTTGTCGCCGCAGGAAGCGGCGCGGCGGCTCGGCGACCCGGCCATCGGCTGGGCTTACGTAGATCAAAAAACATTCTGTCCCAAGCTTTACGCGCTCAACGAGCCTCGCACCCTCATCGTGAAGCGCCTGGCCATTACTACTGTCGAGACGTTACTCGGCCCCGTGCGCGGCTGGCGCCGCACGCACCTTGCCACCGGCTATGTTTTATAAACCCTACCCGCCCATCTATGCGATGTTGGCGCGTCATGGCATTCATCAGCCGGTGCGTGCGATGCCCCTGCCCGATACAGCGAGCGAGGCCGACGAGAACGAAGACGAGCGGACCAGTTTCGACACCGCCCCCGCCGCGCGAGCCGTCGCAAAGGCCGGCCTTGCGGCGCTTGAGGGTCAAGCCGGGCCGACGCGCGATGCCCTCGTCTACGGCGCGGCGCTTTGCCTGTGGCACCTCAAGCGCTTCGATTCCCTTGCCGCGGCGGCTTACGCCGTACGCCGCGTGCTCGACAGCGGCCAGGCACGCGCGCGGCTAAAGACCTGAGGTCGCAGGCGCATGCTCCTTTACCTGCGCGGCGTGCTCACCCGCGACCAGCTCGAAGGCGTGCGGGCATTGCTCGCCGAAGCACCGTTCGTGGACGGTCGGCTTTCGGCCGGCGGTATTGCACGCCGCATCAAGCGCAACGAGGAAGTCGACCCGCACGCGCCGCTGCTCGAGCGGCTCAATCACCTTGTCATGGGCGCGCTTGTGCGCCATCCCGATTACCGCACTGGCGCCCTCCCCCTGCGCGTGGCCGCACCTTACTACGCGCGCTACGTGGCGGGCATGGCCTACGGCGCGCACGTCGACGACCCGGTGATGGGTCGCCGCGACGGCGAGCTCTACCGCGCCGATGTTGCCATTACGATATTCCTGAGTGCTCCCGAAGAATACGATGGCGGCGAGCTGGTGATCCGAACGACCTTCGGCGAGCAGCGCGTAAAGTTGCCGGCGGGTGACGGTGTGCTGTATCCGGCCACGAGCCTGCACTACGTGGCCGAGGTCACACGCGGGACACGGCTGGTCGCGGTCACCTGGGCGCAGAGCCTGGTGCGCGATCCGGCGCGGCGCGAGCTACTCTACGAGCTCAACCGGGTTCGCGAGCGCCTGCTCGCCGAGCAGCCCGATGCCGAGGACACCGCGCGGCTCAACGCGGTTTACGTCAACCTCCTGCGCATGTGGGGCGAGCTCTGAGCAAACGCGCTCAGGAGGCAAGGCCATGAAGGACTATCCCGTCAAGAAAACCGACGCAGAGTGGCGGCGGCTGCTTACCCCCGAGCAGTACCGCGTGACACGCGAAAAGGGCACCGAACGGGCCTTCACCGGCGCGTACTGGGACTGCCACGACGAGGGTGTGTACCGCTGCGTGTGCTGCGGCGCGGAGCTGTTCGATGCTGCGGACAAGTTCGACTCTGGCACTGGCTGGCCGAGTTTTTATCGGCCGCTAAGACCGGAAAATATCGTGGAAGAAGAAGACAATAGCTTGTCCATGCGCCGCACCGAGGTGCTGTGCGCGCAGTGTGGCGCGCACTTGGGCCACGTCTTCCCCGATGGCCCCGAGCCCACTGGCCTGCGCTACTGCATCAATTCCGCGGCGCTGAGACTAGAGAAGATCCATAGATAGGATTAACAGGACGATGCAATGCATTCACCTCGCCCTTGCGGTGTACATTTTTTGCCGCGCACGACAAGGCGCATGTGGACTTCCGGTTCAAAGACCTCGCAGCGAGCGACGGGCTGCGTCGATCATTTGGGCACGATCCCGCGAAGGGGGCCGACTTCGAGCGAAGCGACTTTCATGAACTTGTTGCCAAGTCGCGGGCCATCGCGCAGCTCACCGCCCCGGCGCGCGCCGGCGGCAGCGTCACGCTGCCTTCTGGCGACGCATCCTGCGTCGGCGATAGGATTCAATGAAGGGGCATGATATTCGGAAAACGGGACGTGCCCGACAAGATAAGGACTTGCTGAAACTGCTCGTCTCGATCACCTCCAGCAGGTGTCCGGCGCCTTCGCGTAGACATTGTGGTCGCGGCGCCGCCGCAGACCCACCCCGGGGGAGCAACTCTAGGGGGGCGAAGCGCCTCCAGGACGCCTTACTCACTCTCCCTTCGCCACCGGCCGGCTCGGATCGGTGATCCACTCACTCCAGGAGCCAGCGTAGAGCCGGGCGCCCTTGAGTCCAGCGTGCTCCATGGCAAGCAGGTTGTGGCAGGCGGTCACGCCTGAACCACACATCACGATGACCCGTTCGGGCGGCATGCCGCCGAGCAATTCAGCGTAGTCTTCACGTAAGGCCTCGTCGGAGAGAAACTCGCCGCTTAGGTCCAGATTGTCCTCATAGGGGCGATTGATCGCACCGGGTATATGGCCGGCCACCTTGTCAAGCGGCTCGACCTCGCCGCGGAAACGTTCCTCGGCGCGCGCATCAAGAACGATATGCGCATTGTCCATTGCGGCGCGGGCTACGAATTGGCTGTCCACCCACAGCTCATCGCGCAAGCGCGGTTCGAAGCGCGCGGGCGTGACGTGCGGCGGCTCGGCCGTCACCGGCCGGCCCTCGCGCAGCCACTTGGAGAAGCCGCCGTCGAGAAGCGCGACCGCATCGTGACCGAGCCAGCGTAGTAGCCACCACAACCGTGCGGCCACGGCGCCGAAACTGTCGTCGTACACCACGACTTGCTTGGTGTTGCCCACGCCCCAGACACCGAGCTTTCGTGCGAGCGTGGTGGGATCGGGCAGTGGATGTCGCCCCGTGGTCGGCCCCACAGGGGAGGAGAGGTCCTCCTCGAGATGGGCGTAGCGCGCGCCGGGAATATGGCCGGCTGCATACGCGCGCCGCCCCGCCCCAGGATCGGTGAGCGTGAAACGGCAATCGAACACCACCCAGCGCGTATCGTTGAGATACCGCGCGAGAGTCTCGGTATCGACGAGGGTCGTTAACATCGAAGGAACAAGATGCGAGGGGGTCGAGGCGTGATGGGAACGATGGCGACCTCTCGTGCCTCTTGTCTCGACCCTCGGCCTTGTGGTTAATAGCCGCCCTTTCTGCGGCTCTCGGGCAGACCGGCGATGCGCGCCGCCTGCTTGGAGGGGTCGCGCGGGAAGAGCGCATAGAGATCTTTCTGAGTGACGTCGCGGCCCCACTTTTCCGACATTGCCTTGATGATTGTGCGGGTGTTGGGCTGCTCGCCGTTATGGTTGAAATACATGTCGCGCAGGTACTCCATGACGTCCCAGTGATCATCGGTGAGACTAAGCCCCTCGAGCTGCGCAATGTGCTCGGCCACGTCCCGGTTCCAATCCTCGGTGTTCAGCAGGTAACCATTGGCGTCCGTCTCGATCACTTTTCCGTTTACCTCGTAGGCCATATCAATAACCTCCCATCGATCTATACAGGTCTGCGAAATAATCAGAAGGGGGTGAATATCTAGCGATTGCCGCGCCGCGCACAAGCGTGGCAGCGCTGTTCGTCCGCGCGCGCTTCCTTCTGGGAGGGCGGCTAGCTAGTGTCGATGCTAACCTCGCGGATACCCTTGTGTGGCAGGAACAGCCCCCCGCCAAGTCGGCGATATAGGCCAAGGCCGTGCTGCTGCACGCGCACGGATTCCTCCACCTCCAGGTCAGCGAGCATCAAGCTGCGCGCGCGCAGCCGGCCCTCTGGGGTCGCGATGTCGCGCTCCTTGCCGCAGAGCATCTTTTTCGGCTGCACGCCGAGCAAGGCAAGTCGATCGTATGCCCACGCCAAGAAGCTTGGTTCGTCCGGCGCATCCGAGAACACATAGCGTGCCAGCAGGGTCGTGATAGCGGACAGCGGGCGCACCGTCGCCTTCTGCACGTCGAGTGCATAGCCACCCACGTCCAGGGTCCGCCCGGCCAGCACGAGCGCCTCGGAAACGCGCGAGCGCGGCAAGCGCAGCAGGAAATGTGCACGCCGAGACGGATACATGAGCGCCCCAGGCTCGTCCGCACGCATCCAGCCATTGCCGGCCTCGGGCACGTACACGGTATGCAAGCCGATCTCAGGCTCTTCCTCAAGCCACGGCAGGGTGGTGGCAAGTGCCTGCAGCAGTGCCCAGGCATGGTCAACTGGCAGGCAGCGGCAAGCAATGCCGTAGACTACGTCCACGACATCGTCCGGTACCGCCGGATGCTCCTTGGGTCTGGTTTCTTCTTGCCAGTACATGTTCCTGATTCGTGACTCGTGACTGGTGATTCGTGAAGTCCTGCCAATCACGAATCGCGGCTGTTACTGTACAGGTAGCCTTGCCTGTAGGGCCTTAGGGTCGAACCACCAGTCGTCCTGCACCAGCACGTCCACGATTTTGCGCAGGCGCGGCAGGAACTTGGCTGGATCGTCGAGCTCCAGACGTCGGAACCAGGCGTCGAACGCCTCCTGTGTATACACCTCGCTGTGACGGCGCGCCACAGTCGCCAGGAGCTGGTTGGTATAGAACAGAAGATTATCGCGCTCCTTACCCTCGGGGGCGCGCAGGTCGACGAGATAGTGCGCCACGACAGCAGCCACGGCGGCACCGTCGGCGTCTGAGGGCGTTTCGTGGATGACGTGCTGTAGCATAGCCACGCTCAGCTCAGGATCGATCGGGTAGGTGACTGCAAGCCAGATCCCCTGCCCTAGCGCGGCCAGCGACTGCGGCTGGTCGGCGGCGAACAGCACATCGCAGCACTGCACCGCACCTTCCCAGTCCTCGCGCCCGAGGCAGAGGTCGAATGCCTCGCGCGCCGCGTCCCAAGCCTCTTTGCGCCTGCCTAGCGCCAGAAAAGCGCGACCGAGCTCGAGTAACACCTCGGCGCGACCCCTGGCATCGCCGCTGCTGAGCTCCGCGAGCCGCTCGCGCAGCGCCTCGGCCCTGCCCTCAACAACCGCAAGTGGCTCGGCCAAATCATCACCGCTGTCAGCATCCACGTAGGCCTGATCTTTCAGGTATTTCATACGGCCCCGAAGCGCGCAGCTATCGCGTCACCGAATGCACACCGACGAACGCGCCCTCGAGCTGGTCCTCCCAGTTCGGTGGCGTGTCCGGGTATGGCGGCTTGATGTCAATCTTGAAAAACATCTCAGACTTGGCGCGCTCGCGCACCACCTCCAGCAGTTGCGCGAAGGTCTCGATGTCGTGGTGCTGCAGCAATACTTCGCTTAGGTATAACATTGGTCGGATTCTTTCAGGCTGCCTCATGCAGGCCCGTGCCTGCTATGCGGTCATAATACCGCGCCCGGTAGAGGAGTCTAGCGCGACCGGTCTCGACAGCGTCGCGGAACGCCGAGCGGTTGTGCAATACGTTGTTGGCGATGATCCCCTCATTCGCCTGCAGGCGATGGCGGAAAATGTACGGACTGTCGCTGTCGAGCAGGTTTTCAAGAAAACGCCGCGCGGCCTGCGTGGCCACATCGTCCTTCCAGACGATCGAACGTGTGCGTGCCGTATAACGCATATGCAGGTTGCCGTGCTCATCGACAGCGAACACCGGCCCGCTCTGCGCCCCCCGCACCTGGACCGCTTCGTCAGCGTTGGCCGGGATGGTCATGGCGTCCGGCGCCATCAGGGCGCGGATATACGCGGGGTCGGCTTCGCGCAGCAAGATATAGACGATCTCAGGATCGAGCAGTGCATTCTCGCCGCCCTCGGCGGCCGGCCGGGCACAGTGCAGGATGAAGGAGCGGATGCGCTTCTCGGGCGGGTTGTAATAACCGTCGGTGTGCCACAGCAGCCTGCGGTCAGTATAGGGGATATAACCCTTTGCGCCCTTGTCGGCCACCACCTGCAGGCTGGTGATGCCATCGGCGTCGGATAGCGGATTGCTGTCTAGGTGTACGAGCCCGAAACGCTCGCCTAGACGACGCGGAAGCTCCCGGTTCAGGGGATCGGGTTCCCGGCCAGCGTAGATCGCCATGTTTGCAACCCGGCACAGACGGCGGATTTCTGCCTCCTCAGCAGCGCTGAGGCCAGCGGGGTTTCTGACCTCAACGATCAGATCCTCGGCGCGCGCTGGGTAGCCAGCCAGCTTGGCGTCGCGCCAGCGGCAGTAGCTATCACTATCCGCCAGAGCGAACGGCCCACCAGCCGGTAAGATCGGGGGTGGCCGAGAATGGGTCAAAGCCGTGTTCTTCATCACCTCAAAAAGGCCAAATTTGCGATCGAAAAACTGTATTGGCTTCGAAAAGCCCTGACTATTCACCCATGAGACCAGGGATATATCTCTTTTGGGAGGGAGTGGGGCTGAGGGCTCTCTCTCCATGGAAAGATTCTGCTTTTGTTGCAGGCAAGTCTAGACTTCCGTCCGTAACATGCGGCTGCAGACACAGGTGGCGTGGTGCAAAGCCAGTATGTCTGCATCGCACCGCGGTGCAGCCGGCGGAGTGCAAACGGCGTCGGGGCACCACCCCGAATTATTATCACGTCCCTTCCAAGCGAGGAGGTAATGGACATGGCCCAGAACACGACCCAGCAACCCGCCAAGCCAAAAGACCCGGAAAGACACGCGAGCTACATCCCCAAGGAAAAGAAATCCACCAAGCCGTTCCACGAAACGCCGATGCTCGACCAGCTCGAGAGCGGCCCGTGGCCGAGCTTTGTCACCGGGTTGAAGCGCCTGGCGATGGAAAACAACATGATGGTAGACCTGCTGGGCCAGCTCGAGTACTCGTACAAGACGCGTCTTGGCTATTGGAAGGGCGGTACGGTTTCGGTATTCGGTTACGGCGGCGGCATCATCCCGCGCTTCTCAGAGGTGGCCGCGATGTTCCCCGAATCGAAGGAATTCCACACGTTGCGCGTGCAGCCGCCGGCCGGCAACCATTACACCACCAAGATGCTGCGCCAGCTTTCCGACTCGTGGCGCAAATGGGGTTCGGGCCTGATTGCTTTCCACGGGCAGACTGGCAACATCATGTTCATCGGCACTACGACCGAGAACACGCAGCACTTTTTTGACGAGATCAACGAGTACGGCTTCGACCTCGGCGGCGCCGGTCCCTGCGTGCGCACCGCCATGTCGTGTGTGGGCGCAGCACGCTGCGAGCAGAGCTGCGCCAACGAGCAAAAGATTCATCGTGTCCTCGTCAACGACTTCATTGACGACATGCACCGTCCGGCCCTGCCCTACAAGTTCAAGTTCAAGATCTCGGGCTGCCCGAACGACTGCATGAACTCGATTCAACGCTCCGACTTCGCCGTAATCGGCACCTGGCGTGACGACATGAAGGTGGATCAGGATGAGGTCAAGAAGTTCGTCGCCAAGAAGGGACGCAAGTATGTCGTAGACAACGTTATCACGCGCTGCCCGACCAAGGCGCTGTCGCTCAACGACGACGACACGCTCACCGTGGACAACCGCAATTGCGTGCGTTGCATGCACTGCATCAACGTCATGACCAAAGCGCTCAAGCCCGGTGACGACAAGGGCGTCACCATCCTGATCGGTGGCAAGCGCACGCTCAAGATCGGCGACACCTTCGGCACCGTGATCGTGCCGTTCATGAAGCTCGAGACCGACGAGGACTACGAAAAGCTGCGCGAGCTCGCCCACAACGTCATCGATTTCTGGGCAGAGAACGGCCTCGAGCACGAGCGTTGCGGCGAGATGATCGAGCGCATCGGGTTGGTGAACTTCCTCGAGGGCATCGGGCTCGACGTGGATCCCAACATGATCAACCATCCGCGCACTGTCTCTTACATCCGCATGGACGAGTGGGACCAGGAGGCCGAAAAGTGGTTCCAGCGCAAGCAGCAAGCGGCCGGCTGAGTCCAACCTGACTCCGACAGGCATTCACCGTAATCCGGAGGCAATACGCAAATGGCCGAACAAACACAGACCGTCGAGAAGAAGACCCCACGTACACCGATCGAGAGCGGCTGCCCAGACGGCTTCCAGTACATGCATCCGCTGATGATCAAGAACTATGGGCAGTGGGCGTATCACGACCGCCCGCGCCCTGGTGTGCTGCACCATGTCGCCAAAAGTGGCGACGAGATCTGGACCGTGCGCGTCGGCACCCAGCGTCAGCTTGGGCCCTACGAGATCAATCTGCTGTGTGACATCGTTGATAAGTACGGCGAAGGCTACGTGCGCTTCACCATTCGCTCGAACATGGAGATCATGGTCTCCAAATGGGAGAAGGTCGAGCCACTCATTCAGGCACTGAACGATGCCGGTTACCCGGTTGGCGGTACCGGCAACTCAGTGACCATGATCTCGCACACCCAGGGCTGGCTGCACTGCGATATCCCGGGCACCGACGCCTCGGGTGT